>JAABUJ010000386.1_pt1 | contig 89855 bp, 156 predicted proteins | sample 5559131 | NCBI WGS metagenome assembly JAABUJ01 (sample SAMN10711875, study PRJNA513366) | rock metagenome | isolation source: Antarctica rocks | place: Antarctica: Victoria Land, Mt New Zealand nord | collected 2016-01-07 | reverse complement strand
CACCCACGGGGGCGCCCCCCCCCCCCCCCCCCCCCCCTGCATCTTTTAAGGAGAGCAACGGGCAAGGAGGTGCCCCAGTGTCCTTGCGTTGTAATAAGCGCTGACAGAGGGGTGTCATGCACTCACCGACCCCGACACCTGTGTGTTCCTCCACTGTTTTGGGAGAGCAGCTGCATGCGGCGTGGAGTGGATCGAAGGCAAATGTAGACACCGCAGGCTTGTGTCATAAAGATCTGGGTGTGCGCGCTGTGCGCCGAGCCACGCTCGCTGATCCGGGGCGCCGGGCATGCCTGGGCCGCATCAGCGCACTTTGCTTCATATAAACCACACCTGTGCGGCCGCAGGTACGCTGAAGTGCCTGGGCTGCAAGCGCACCATGCCCGGGCGCGCGGACGCGGCGACCGGCCCGCCGCTGTGCGCCGACTGCGCCGCCGAGGAGGGCACCGCCGCGCGCGTGTGGCTCGTAGGCCCCAGCGCCTGCATGCATTCCCCGCGCCTGTGCTGAAGCAGACGTGTCGCGCGCGCCTGGCAGGTGGCTGTGGTCAATCGCCCCCCGCTCCGCCATGTCTTCCGGCCCTGCATGCCTCTCAGGCGTATCAGAGCATCAGATGGGCCCCTTCGGCGCCCGCCCGGCCAGCTGACGCATTGGCGGCCGGGACGCCGTGGGCGCCGCTGAGTGCGCCGGTCGGCGCATCGCTCAGCGCCGGCGCGCGCGCCGCAGGGCCTGCTGCGCGAGGCCGACCAGCTGGAGGTGCGGCACGCAGCCGCGCACGCGCTGTGCGCGCGCTGCCACAGCGGCGGCGCGCTCGGGCCCGTGCTGTGCGAGAACGCCGAGTGCGCGGTGCTGTTCGCGCGCCTGGGCACGCAGACGCGCCTGGCCGCGCTGCTGCCGTCCCTGCAGCGCATGGTGGACTACTCTTGGTGACGCCGGGCTCTGTGCTGTGGTTTCACGCAGTGGCCGAGTGCGGCCTGCGCATGCTCTTATTGGAGCATGCGCAGAGTTTGCATGCATGTTTGAACTGATTGCTCGGTATGTCCTGTACATTGCTGGTTTGCAAGGATGGGCCTGACCGGTGTGAAACGCATGCGCTTGATGGGCGTTGAGCTGTTGTACACAACCAGCGCATGGCTCAGATCGATTGCGCGGAACCTGAAGATGAATATCAAGGTATTGCCAAGCTTCATGCTATGTCCGCAGCGCAGCGGATTTTGTGTGCCTATGGTGGCGGGTTGATGGTGCATAGCGGTTGCAACACCTGGTGTGTAACAGCAGCACATGGCCATCAAATGTGCGCACACTCCGGCCCTTGCCCCGCCTCACTCCTTGCCTCAACAGGTTGACTTTTTAACAGCCAGAGCTTTGACCAAGCAGCACCAAAGACCCAAGCACCATGCGCAGACAGCCCTTTAAAGGAGGCCAGGGGTGAGCAGTGCATAGCTAGCATGGGGAGCGGGCAGGCTCCTTTGGAGCCTGCCCGCTGCCCCGCATACGTGGTATGACTAACAGGGCGCCAGTGAGCTTCTGGCTCCTGCCGCCCAGTGCAGCACGGACAACACGTGTGAGCAAAACCAAGCGCAAATCCGCACCCCGCTGCTACAGCGCCCCCGCTTGCAGGTGCGGAGATAGCATTGCCCTGCTGCCGGGCACTTGTGCCAGCAGCCCTCCCAGGAAAACCAACACAAATATCGCGCGCACAGCAGACATGCGCTCTCAGGGCCGTGTGCGCGTCCCTAACCCCAGACACATGCAACTGCCGGGCAGAGACCGGGCAACCCCCACTCATGCCCTGCGCTGCTGCGCGCCGGCAGGATGCCCTCAGGCGTTTGGCCGCCGCATCATCGCCATTTCAGTGTCGTGCAGGTCGGTGTAGCGCGACGGCGCGCGCCGCTTGGAGTACGCCCACGCCACGCTCGCGATGATCGCGCCCAGGCCAAACACCGCCAGCAGCGGCCACAGCCAGTGCCCGCCGTGCGTGCTGGGGTTGAGCGCGCCGCCGGGCGGCGGGCCGACCAGGACGACCGCGTCGCCGAGCGCGACGTACTGCCCCGGCGACGGCTGCGTGTCCACCGTGTAGCCCTTGAGCGGGCCGTCCTGCGGCGCCTGCCGCGGCGCCCACGCGCGTCAGCCTCCAGCGGTGCTGGCTCAACCCTTACAGTGTCACGCACTGATGTGGGGTTCGGGATTGGCGCAGGGGCGCACGACGCACTGCTACTTCTCAGCCTGCACGCTTCACGCCTTGGGCGAGTGTGCAACAGCCAAGCGAGGCCCAACAGTACGTGACAGTAAACAGACAGGACCGCAGATGCGACCAGGGCCTGGCGCCTCTGCATTGCTTGAGCACCGGGTGAGTGGATTGCTTGACATGCGGCGTGCCCTGTGACAAGCAGAACTGGCCATCGCAGCCTGAGCTGCTACCGGAACATGCGCTAGCGCTGGGAAGCCACACATAGCCATGCAGCACACCGCCAGCGTGCCGACGCCGCCCAGCGCCGGCCGTGCGGGCTGCCGCGCGCCGTCGCCGCCGAAAAACCACGCAGCCGGGCCAGCCGCCGCCCGCAGGCCCGACGCCGGCCCCGGCCCGGGCGCCGACCCCGCCGCGCTCGCCAGCCCCGGCCAGCCCAGCACGCCCGCGCCGCTCGCGCTCGGGCTGGGCGCGGGCGCGTGCGGCCAGGCGGCGGACGGCGCGGGCGCAGGGCTGCGCGCGCGCGCCCCCACGCGGAGCGTGGCCCCCGCCCCGGCCGCGATGAAGCCGTCATTGAAGGGCGCGCCCGCCGCGCCGGGCGCGGCGCCCGCCTCGAGCGCGGGCGCGGGTGCGCCCAACCCCAGCCCGAGCCCTGCGCACCGTGCGCCGCGCTTACGCCACGCGTCACAGAGCGCAAGTGCAACTGTGGGGCAGAGGCACGGTGCGGAGCGGCAGCCGTGGGTGTGTCGCGCCGCCCCCCCTTGCCACAAGCCGTCCTGAGGCCGAACCCAGAAGGCAGCAGCCGGCAGCGGCGCCACGCTGTGCGGAGCGCACCGGGGAAGGCCGCAGGCGCGGGTGCGGGCGCTGGGCCGGCCGCGGCGGCCCCGGCCGGCTGGAGGCTCGGCAGGCGCTTGTGCGTCTGGTCCGCAAAGGTCGCCTGCGCGTCAGGCCTTGCGTCGGGTGCAGAGTGTTGAAGCCGTTCCTTGTGCACCATCCAAGGGCCAAGCAGCACAGGGATGCGGCAACTCTCAGGGCCGGCCAGCTCTCGCACGGCGAGGCACGCACCTGGCGCGCGCGCTCTGCGATCGGCAGCTGGACAGGTGGGGTCACCGGCGCGTCACTTATGGCTGCCTCGTCGCCAAACACGCCTGAATCCAAGGCGTCCTCGCCGGTGCCGAGTGATGGTTGGCCTGCGACGGGCAGCTCCACCCCGTTGCCAGAATACTTTTAGCGCGCAGTCCAATCTGAGTGAAGCCTGATAAAGTGCCTCCTTGCCGCCTGGAGGTTGCGGGGCAGCTGCAGCCACCTTGATGGATGGAGCCCATTCGTCAAACCCACCCGCACACAGCAAAGTGGCGGCACCCAGCAGCGCACCTTGTGCCAAGGCCACCAGCAGTCCCAGCAGCAGCACACAGACTGCGCCTCTGTGAGCCATCGAGCCTCGCACGCGGCTGCCCCTCGCCGCACGCCAGCTGTCACGCAGAACGCCAATGCTGTTCAAACCAGCAGAGACAGGCAGTACGTGAAGCTCGTTGTCTTTCCAGGCCCCCCAGAGTAAGGCCCCGACGCAGCCTGCGCACACCAGCAGTCCTGGAAAAAAACCGCCTTTTCGCACCACACTGCAGACTGTTCTGCCTGGCTGAGTACAGAGCGCTGTGACGAACTTCCTTGCACAGTGGTGCAGACCCTGCAGCCAGCGCAGGTCATTGGTAATCCAGGGCAAGTTTTTCTTGGCTCGTGCAGGAGAGAGCTGGGGGGCCTTTGAGAAGAATGGCCGAAACAAACAGGAGTGACGTATTGGCCTTTGAGAAGTACGCCAAGTGACTGGCGCACTCACGAAACTCGGCAGCTTACACCACAAGAGGAGGCGACAGCGCCAGTAAAGCGAGCACACAAACAAGCAAGCCAAGCTTTGCTGGCAAGCAGTACACTATCCCTGGTTGAAACATGTGCACTGCACATTGTGCAGTCACAGCTTGTCTGGCACCCCAGCAAGACTGCTGAGGCGCACCGCCCCGCAGCTAGCAGCAGGTCCTAAGACCAGTGCGTGTGCTGCCGCCGAGGCAGCCCGTCACGACTTGCACAAACAGTGACAGGCGGAAAGGCCAGACAATGCACCGACTTGAAGGGGCATAGCAAGCCCTCCCTGGGCGGCACGCCCTTCAACTTGACCTCCTCCCTGGTATCGCGCCGCCGCACGCGGTAGGCACCCGCTCAGCCGCCTAGCCGACGACGAGGTGCCCCTCGTCCATAAACTTATAGGTGGGCACCTCCAGGTTGTAGGGCGCGGGGCCCTTGCGCGCGCGGCCCGACGTGTCGTAGTGGCTGCCGTGGCAGGGGCAGAACCAGCCGCCGTAGTCGCCCGCATTGGGCAGCGGCACGCAGCCTGCGGCACAGCGCACGGTGGCACACGTGAGCTGCCAAATGCCATTGCGCTCGCCCGCCGCCATCGGCTCGCTCAATCACGCGAGCACACCCTGCACCAATATAGTGAATTTCTAGGTCACAGAGGCAAGGCCGCCCTCCTCAATGACAAGTTAAGACACACTTCCATTCTCGCACTCGGCAGAGAAGGTACGGAGGTAAGAAAGCACGACGGTGCAGGTGCTGCCCCACGCTGCGTGTTTGGGACGCGTACCCAGGTGGGTGCACACGCCGACCAGCACCAGCCACTGCGCACACGTGCCGCGAGTCAGGCCAGGCGCCGAGTGGAGTTTCAACGCTTTGAAGCTCGCTAGGCAGCCAAAACTGGAAGTACGCAGCTCAGCCAGAGAACGCGCAGCTCAGCCGGAAAGCCAGCTACACAACGTCCCAACGCGCAGTGCACTTGAACCTGAACTGAGCCAACACCACAACCACGGGACGCACCTCGGGGTTCTGTACTCGCTCCTCGTCGGTCTGCGGGTCCCTGAGGGAGTGCACGTCGACCTGCCGTGCGGACTCGATCTCCTCCTCCGACCGCCGGCGGATGAACACGGGCTTGCCGCGCCACTTGACCGTGATCGTCTGCCCCATGGCCACCTTCGACAGGTCCACCTCCAGGGAAGCCATGGCAAGCACGTCCTTCGTCGCCTGCCCCAGCACACAACAACACCAGTCACGCTCAGCTCCTTTGCAGGGCTGTGCTGGCAGCGGTGGCGCGCACGCTCGGGCCGCGCACCGTCATCGACAGCACAAACTTAAGGACCGCCAGCCGCAGCGCCGACGCGTAGATGAAGCGCCCGCCGGTCAGAATAAAGTACGTGAACGCGCGCTTGCTGGGGTCCCCCGGCGGAAACTTTTCGTGCGAGTGCTCGTCGTAGCTGCGCGGCCGGGGCGCCAAGTGAGCCAAGCGCGTCCGGCACGTACGCGCGCGCGGGGGGCAGCACGCATTGCGAGGCAGGGGCCGCACTAGATATCAGGCGTCGGGTTCTTGAGCGCGTGCACAGTCGGGGGGAGCCCCGTCGGCGTCGGCATGAGCGCAGACGTGCTCGAAAAGCCTGCGCAGCTCAACCACCTCGGTCAGCCCTACGGCAGCTGCGCAGCTGCGGTGCGCCAAAGGAGAGGCACGCGCGCACGGTGGCACACGGCGCCGCTCCAGGCGCTGTCATCGCCAAAGGCGCTGTGCGCCAGCGCGTTGCAGGCGGGTGCGATGCTTTGACCCTGCTGCCACAGCCGCGGCGCCAGCTGACACGCGCGGCGCAAAGCCATGGCCACTTCCTGTGTCTGCTCGCTGCTCTGTTGCTCAGCACTTTGGTCCTGCTACTCAGCGTTCCAGCTCGTCGCCTCGCCCTAGGTTTTTTGCAAGCAGAGCTGAGCGCCATCACGGATGGCATTGCTCTATGATCTGTGCTGTGCTGGGATGTCCTGGCCGCAGCAGTACTGTGCACACTTTCCAGTGAGTGTCGGCGGTGTGTCTGGCGCACTGCGCCTCAGAGACGCAGGTAAACTGCACTGTGGGGGCGGCCAGGTAGCCATGCGCTGACGGGATGGGCCCCAGCAGTTGCCGCCTGCTGCTGCTGGCGGTGGGATGTCTGTGCGCGTGCGGCGGCGCCCGCGCACTGCCCGCCGCTGGTGACGGGCCGGTGCCCTGGGACCTGTACCACAAGACCGACCAGATCCTAGACTTCTTCAAGAAGGTTTCGCTCAAGGTCCCGTCGCGCGTGCGGTGTGCCCGGCGCTCCATCACCCGCATGGCAGTGTTGAGCATCACCCGCATGGCAGTGTTGAGCATCACCCGCATGGCAGTGTTGAGCGGGCTTGCAGTCGGACCTAAATGTATACAGCATCAGGCGGGCTGGAGGTGGTGATCGGAGGTGGAGATTGCACTCGGTAATATGTCATCACCCGAGCGCGTCTGGTTGTGCACAGGTATGAGGAGATCCCGGACCCTGAAAGCGACCTGAGTCTGCCGGTGGTGACCATCACAGACTTTGCGACTGGGGAGGCCGGCAAGGAGGTGCTTGCCCCGCTACCGCACTCCATCCTACCTGTACTGGCCGCGTCAGCTCCTGGCTGCTGCGTCAAGCGGAAGCTCAGGAAGGAGTGTATACTGTATGCACTACATCCTGCTGCGGTCAGGAGGACCTGGTGAAAAGCAGCCTCAGCTTACTCAGGCGTGAGAGTCCTGCAGCAGAAGCTGGCTAGGGCGCTTCAGCCCTAGTTGTCAGGCTGCCTGCGGCGGTGCGCAGGTGCTGCTGCTGGTGGGCGGCGAGCATGCGCGCGAGCTCATCACCGCCGAGATCGCCGCGTGGCTCGGCCGCCTGCTGACCGGCACGGCGGACGAGATGGCGGCCTGGCCCGCGCTCAAGGCGGCAACCGCGGTCGCGCAGCAGCGCGGCTGGGCCAAGGGCACGCTGGCCGAGTGGGGCGACGCGCTGCTCGCGCACGTGGTGTTCAAGGTGCGCCGGGACCCTTGACCCAGGGTTTTGTGCTTGGGCTTGAGAGGGCACGCTAGCCGAGTGGGGCGACGCGCTACTCGCGCACATGGTGTTCAAGGTGCGCCGGGGCGGCTGACGTGAGTGCTTCTGTGCTCGGGCTTTGTGCGGCGCGTCCAGGCACAGCGATAAGACCAGATTCTCATGGTGGTGGAAATTGGTGAAAGCGCGCGCGAAGGCGCGAGGCTGCGCGCGCGCGCAGATCATCCCGGTCGAGAACATCCAGGGCCGCAAGGCAGTCGAGAGCGGCGACACGTGCCTGCGCAAGACGGCCGCGGGCGTGGACCTGAACCGCAACTGGGCGCACGCCTGGCGCCAGGCGCGCCCCCGGGCGGCCTGTCCTTTACCCCGGATGCTGCCCTATGCCTGGGAGCGCAGTACGCACTGGGAGGAGCTCGCTGCTACACAATAGGATTGCACAATCAGCAACGTTTCTCTCTGTGCAGCGCCTCACGCGGGCGCTGGGGCGCACGCCCCTGGGCAAGGCCCCGGCCGTACGCGCGGCCCCGCGCCGACCTCATGGTGCGCCGAGGCGCGACGCACGCGCTGCGGGCGTGTCTCATGCTAGTAGCCGCCCTGATCGTATGTCTCATTCTAGTGGTCTTATGCAGTCTCGTGCTAGGAGCCGCGCTCACCGTGTGCCGGCGGGCGGCAGGCGGAGGCCGGCAGCGAGGAGTACGGCGGGCCCGCGCCGTTCAGCGAGCCGGAGGCGCGCGTGGTGCGCCTGGTTGCCGAGACAGCGCGCCCGCAGGCCTACGTCGCGCTGCACTCCGGCGAGTACGCGCTGTACGCGCCCTGGGACAGCGAGGCGCGCGCCCGCGACAGGGTTCTTGCGTGCGGCGGCAGGGCTGAGAACCAGGGTGGGGGTTTTTTCCCTCCGAGGAAGCCTTGCTGCACAGGCGGCAAGGGCGTGCCCGGCCGGCGCGGCTGCGCTGCGCCGAAGCGGTGGGCGCCGGCGAGAGCGCTGCGGCACGCGCGCGGCCGGCGGCCTGCGTCGCATGTGCGCTGCTCGTGCTCCCGCAGGCGCGATGTATTGCACGTATTTGACGCGGGAATGCGCGCACGCGGTGCGCAGGCGTCGCTGGCGCCAGACCTGCCCGCGGACCTGATGGACGTGCTCGCCAACCTCAACGCGTACTGCCAGTGCATGTATGGCGCCGCCGGCAAGGTTGCCGGGTGCGCGCGCGTCCGTGATTAGGGTAGTTAGGGTTTGCTTAGAGTAATAATGTGGCGCGCGCGTGACGGAAGCTGCTGCGTCAGATGGCTGCACGCAGGCTTTCGCCTTGAGGATGCGGCTCTCGGGGGATGTCTGTGGCCACTTGCTGAGCTGCAGCGTCTTGCTCGTTCGGCCGCCAGCGCACCGGGGGGTCTGCTCCTGGGCTTGCCGGCGGCCGGGCGTGCGGGCGCGCCAGCAGCTCGCTGCCTCTTGGGGCTGCGGCGCATGCGCGGGCGCGCCAACGCGTGCGCGGGCGTGCTGACATATGCTGCATGCCCCTGGCGCAGGTACCTGGCCTTTGGCAGCAGCATGGACTACATGTACAGCCGCCTGCACGTCCGCTACCCGCTCACCTTCGAGGTGGGCTGCGGCTGCTGCCTCGCCACTTGCGCACACAGTTTAGAAGCTCTGATGCCATGAGCTCTGATGCCATGTTTGGAGGCAGGCCTGAGCATTGCGACGGCCTGAAGTCACAGAGTCGCCTCACGTGTTGACATGCTGGGAGCTCAGCGCGCTCTGCGGCGCGCTGCCGCGCAGGTGTACGGCCTGCATACGGTTGGGTTAGGGTAGGGTACGTGTTGACGTGCCGAGAGCTTGGCGCAGTGTGCGGCGCGCTGCCGCGCAGGTGTATGGGCCCGACGGCCTCGGCAAGCTGGCGAAGGGCGGCCACCCGCGGCGGCGCCTCGCTTCAGCGGAGCTGCTGCCCGAGCACGAGCGCAGCGCGGGCGCGGGCGGCAAAGAATCGGACAGGCTGGCGGCGCTGCGGCCTGCGAGCGAGCGGCGTGCTGCAGCGGAGCGGAGCGCGGGCCGGGCCAATGCGGTGCCGGGCGGCGTTGAGCTGCTGCGGCCGTTCGAGGCGCTGCCGGCCCAGGGCCAAGGCGCCAGCGGCGGCGCGCTGGGGGCGGGCGGCAGCGCCGCGGGCGCGCGGCGCGCGGGCCTGCGCGAGGTGGGCGGCCTGCGGGGCGCCAACGAGGTGGCCCTGGACATGGCGTCCATAAAGGGCCGGGGGGACTCGGCCCGGGGGGACGCGGGCCGGGCGCGCCTGGACGCCGAGAACCCCGGCAAGGGCGGCGAGCTCCGGCAGGGCGCCGGCGGCCGCCAGCAGGGCGCCGCGGTCGACGCGTCCGCCGTCGCGGGCTTCACCGATGCGCGCGCGGCCTCCGGCGGCGGCGCCGGCGCGGCGGCGGAGAAGGGCGGCGCAGGGTTCGCCGGCGGCGGCGGCGGCGCGGCCGGCGCGAGCGCGGAGGCCGCCGCGTGCATCACCGACTACAACCCGGTGACGCCGAAGGAGTACCAGGAGGTGCGCGCGCCCGCCGTTTGGGACCCCCCCCCGGTTGAAACCCCGGCACGGGAACCTGGTGCTGCCCCCCCGCGCGCGCATTGCCGCGCGTCTTCAAGGCGCGTCATGGGCGCACAGGGAGTCAGGAGAGCGTCCCCCCCTGCCTCCCCTGCGCCCTGTGCGGGGCCAGGGCTGCCGGGGCGCCGCTTGCTCACCCCGCATGGCGCCGGCCTATCCTAACCCTATCCTCACCCTATCCTAACTCATACCTTAAATCTAGCACACATATACACGGGCGCGAACTGGGAGACGCGGCGCGCGCGGGGCAGGTGGTGGTGCGGTGGCTGGCGACGCTGCTGGTGCTGGCGGACCACCTGGCGGCCAACCCGGTCGCGTCGGCCGCGGCCGACACGGCCGGCCAGGACGGCCTGCCGCTGCCGCAGACGCCGCCGACCAAGCAGGACCTGGCGCTCAAGGGCGAGACCGGCGTTGCGGCCGCCGTGGAGCGGCTCACGTCGCCGCCCCAGAGTGAGCCGCCCGCCGAGGGGGGTGCTCAACTTTGTTCGTGAGCTTGCGTGGTGGCATGCAGCGGTGCGTGCGGGACGCGCCCTGTGTGGCGTCCAGCCGATCTGCTGGGGCGGCGGCGGCGGCTCCAGCACTGTGCTGCTCCGTTTCCGGCTACGGAGATGCCTGCCTATCACCCGGTCTCATCTGCTTGCGGCTCAGTCCTTGGGTGCGTGCGGCGCAGACGCGTCGGTGTCGGCCAAGGCGAAGCGCGACTGGCTGTCGGCGAACTATGCGCTGCCGCTGCTGCCGAGCGTCGCCAACATCATGCAGCCCGCGCAGGTGGGTAGAACATGTTATGCACTGGAGTCAAAAGTGCTCTGCTGCCTTCTCTTTCCTGTGATGCTTCATGCTCTGTGGGGCTGTATGTAAACCACGCTGCGCACACTTCGTACGCCTGCACTAGGTGACCGGTACTGCGCGCAACTCGCGCGTCGGCGTTCGCAAGGCATCGCAGGCCCAGCCCGCTTCGCCACGCGCGCTCCGCTCAGGGGCCCGGGCGCGCAGAATGCCTGCAGTAGCACAGGCGCTCACGATCGCGCGCCGCGCTCCGGCGGCGCAGGTGGGCGTGGCGCAGGCGTTTGAGTCGGCGCGCGCGCGCGGCGGCGTGCGCCTGGCGCTCGCGGCCGGCGCGCTGGCGGCGGCCGGCCTGGCGCTGTATTTTGGCTGGCGCAGGCTGGGCGGCCCCCAGCTGCTGGGCAGCGGCCTCTCCCGCAGGCGCGCGCCCTGCCCGCGCCCGCCTGGCCCTGGATGCGCCCAGCTGCCGGGCGGCGGCGCCCTGCCGGCGCGCGCCCGGCCGGTGCCTGAGTGCCAGATCAGCAGCCTGCTCCGCCTAGGCTCAAGCAGGGACTGTAGCATAGTTGCTGTGCCCTGCTCATGCCCTTTTCACATTTTCAGGGTCCTTTTTGGGGGGCCGCGCAAGTAGCTGTAGCTGTGCACACAAGCCGCAAGCACCATGCGTACGGCATCAAATGCTGAAGGTTGGGGAGCAAAACGACAGCTGTACGACAAGCCAGCACTGGCGCCTGAAACCGCGCAGGCGCGCGTCCTCTACTCGCCGTCCCGTTCGCTACAGCGTCTGAAGCAGCGCAGCGCCCAGAACGCGTCCAGCGACGGGGGGTACCTGCCGTCCTACACCTCGTCGCCCTATGCGTGACCCGCGTGACCCTGCGGCACCGCTCCGGGCCGCGTCCGGGCTCGACAGGGCGGGGCGGGGCCCGCGGCGCCAGAGAGGCGCAGGGCGGCCTCGCCCGGGCCGGCAGGGCAGGCAGGGTGTGGTGTGTTGCTGGACGACCAGTGTGGCGGGAGGGCGGAGGTGCACCTGAAGGCGTGATCGCGTGTGGGGCGGCAGCAGGCGGTGCAGGCGCAGGCGGTAGCGGGCGGCGGCCCCAGCAGCTTCCCAGCTTGCGCAAGGCCGTCGGCAGACGGCGGGGTTTGTGATGCTTTTCTCATCATGTTGGGCTTGCTTCATCCCATGCAGGTTGATGTGTTGCGCTGCTGGTGGGACAGGCGCTTGGTTGGTAACGGAGTGCGCATTGCGCTTCAAGCTCCCGTCTGCACAGTACTGCTCCTGTTTTCCAGGGCGTAGACAGCATGCATTTATTCCCTCGCAATATGCGAGCCACATGACGGCAACAGCCGCAGACTCTGCGCCAAACCAACTGAACTGCAAACCGGAAAGCAGGATCGCACACCACAAACACAGACACAATGCTGCCGCTCCCATGCACGTGCACTCCCAGCACTTGCACACACTCCGCTCCCGCGCATGCAGGCCCTGCAAATAGGTAGGTAGACACACCGCGACCGCAGCGGTACGACAGAGGGAGCTCAGCAGAGCCTGCACGCAACCTTGCCAAGTCCTATACACGTGGCGAGCAGCCTCCGTAAATGGCCAGTCCCCGGCCCTTTCCAGGCCTCGCAAGGGCGGCAGGAGCGGGGCCACTCGCCCAGCACTCCACCTCGCCTAGCACTCCTGCACTAACGTGACAGCAGCTATGAGTAATGAAAAAAGCGGGCGGGCACCCCGTGCTTTGCTCCTGCGGCGGGGGTGCGCGCGCGCCGCTCGCCGCCATGCGCGGCCCCTCCTGATGCCCGCTGCCCAGGCTCCTGCACCCTGAGCCCTCAGCGCTGTCAGACCGCGCGCTGCCTCCCTCCCCCATCCCCGACCACCACGCCGCCGTCTGCACCAATGACGGGGCGGGGTTATCAGGCTCGGGGCGCGACCCCTGAGCGCCCGCGCGCGGCCGCCAGCCGGCCTGAACAGGCGCGCGGCCGCCCGGCGCGCCGGCGCCGGCGGCGCGCCGGCCCGGCTCGCGGCGCGGTGTGGCCGGGCGCGCGCGGCGCGCGCGTCACTTGGCAGGCGGCATCTGCTTCGCCTTGACGAAGATGATGCCGGCGAACAGGCCGACCAGGATGGAGGCCAGGTTCTCCGCATTCCAGGGCACGTTGAAGGCGACCAGGCCGATCACCGCGACCGGGATCTTGTTCAGGCTGCCCACGAGGGAGTAGGAGGTCGCCGTGGTGGTCGACAGGAACCTGCGCGCAGGCGGCGGCGTGCGTCTGCAGGGCCCTGTGGCTGCCGCGCCCTGAGGCGCGGCAGGCAGGCGAGCTGGCGCGCGAGCACCAGCCTCTTCACAGACCGGGCCCGACACACACCACACAGCGCCGCTCACAGCTCAGGCTGTGAGCGTGGCTTACAGCGCCTGCGCGTGGACACACGCCCAAACTCCAGGCGCACGAGGCCGCGCGGCCGCGCGCGGGCGGCGCACCACAGCGAGGCGAAGCTGATGCCAAACGCAAGCAGCGCGCTCGCGCAGGCCGCGAACACAAAGTGCGGGTTGCGCAGCGCGGGCTCGCTCGGCAGGCACTCCAGCTCGCCGTACCTGGGCGCATACCCTCAGCGCTCAGGACACAGGTTAGGGCGGGGTGAGGAGTGTCAGCCAACGCGCCCAGCCCGCACGCCGCGCAGCACTGCACCAGCTCACAAGCTGCGGGAAGACGCGCACAAAGGCCTGCGCGGAGCGCGGCGGCCGAACAGCGGGTGCGCCCCGCGTTGCCCCCTGGAGCGCTGGCCCGCGTGCTGGGCCGGCGCCTCCGGGCTTCCGGCGCCGCGCGCCGCGCAGCGGGCGGCGCCGGCGCCGGCGCCGGGCGCGCACCGCCGCACGAGCGCGCCAGAGAGCGGCAGCGGCAGCGCGCCGGCGCCGGGCACGCACCGCCACACGAGCGCGCCAGAGAGCGGCAGCGACAGCGCGCCGGCGCCGGGCGCGCACCACCACATGAGCACGCCGATGAGCGGCAGCGACAGCAGGTTGTTGTAGAAGACCATGGAGAACTCGTCCAGCTTGGTGCGGTTGGCGGTGAGCGTGACCACGCGGTCCATCGTGCCGCGCAGGTACAGCGAGTAGCTGGCCGTGAACAGGCAGTTGACCAGCTGCCACATGTAGCCCTGCGCGCCCGGAGCAGCTAGGATATATGCTAGGGTAGAGGCTCTGGTACAGGATAGACCCTATTCAGCTCACTGGTCGCCGCTCGCGGCCCCGCGCGCCACGCGCCGGCGCGCCGCGCCGCCGGCCGCGTCCGGAGCGTGCGCGCCGCCGGGCTCGCCGCGCGTCGGCCCGTGCGCGCGTGCGCGCGGCGGCGCCGCCCCCGGCTCGCCGAGCGCGGAGCAAGCGGCGGCGGCGTGTACGAGCGGGGATCGTGGCGCGCGCGTGCGTGTGCGGCAGAGCAAGTGCGCGCGCAGGCGGGAGCAGCAACCACCTGCCGGGCCACGGCGCCGCAGCGGCGTGGCCCGCTCGGCGCGGACTGTCAGGTCGGGGGCCGCGTCGCGGACGTCCCGGCGCAACCATGAGTGTACAAAGAGGGGCCGAGGGTCCGGGCACAGACCGCGCAGGCAGACTGGGAGACCGGGCGGCGGCACCTGCCTGGCGCGGCGCTGGGCAGGCGGGCGCCGCGGCGCGGGCGGAGGACGGGCAATAGGGGTTTGTGTGAGGGGAGGGCACGGGGGAGGGCGCGGCGCGGGGAGACCGGGGTGCGGGCGGCACCTCGAAGCTGAACGCCAGGTCGGTTGCGGCGCCGCAGACGGCGGACACGGTCATCAGCGCGAGCGTGAGCCACACGCCCGCGCCGTACGTCTTGCCGTACAGCAGGTAGTCGCCGCAGATGGTGAACAGGTTGGTCATGTTCTTCAGCACGGTGGCCATCGGCACGCCCAGGTGCTTGAGCGCGAAGAAGGACGTCCAGATCATGCCGACGAAGATCACGTTGACCGGGAACCAGAGCCGCGCAATCGCAAAGCTCCACGGCTCCAGCTTCACCGCGCCCGCGACCGAGCAGCCGCGCACGAGCACGACGCAGACGAGGCACTGGAAGAGCAGCAGCGAGATCGGCGACGTGAACGCAAAGCTGCTCAGCGTCGCCTTGTTGAGCAGGACCATCGAGGCCGAGGCTGCGCGCGCGGGCGCGGCGCGCGCGTCAGCCGCGGCGCGCGCCGGCGCAGGCGCAGGGTGGGGCACACGCAGCCCGCGGCTCGCGGGTTTGCCGGTGACCCAGGCGCTGCTTTTGAAAGCGAGCGGGTGATCCGGCCGGCCGGCTGCACGAGCAAGCACGTCACCGCCAATCTGCGAGTCTCACGGGTGTTGCGGCGCACCGGTGCAGTACGCTGCGCCGGCGACGAGCTGCACGGGCATGCCGCACAGCTGCATCTGCGGCTCCTGGTGGTGCGAGTCCTTCTCTGGCGCTCCGCTTTTGGCCAGCAGCGACTCCTCATCCTTCTGCTGCTCCCGCTTGGGCGTGAGCGTGCTGGGCGCCATGCTCGTACGGTGGCCCCCGCCGCGGTCAGGCCTGCCATGCTCCCTCTCGCATGCTTGTTACATTCAAGTCCTGGCTCCGCGCGCGCCCCCGCTTGCCCGCTTTGCGCTCCTTCGCCATTTCCCGGGCCTCGCTAGGGGTCAGTTGGAATAACCTGCTGGCAATCTCGACTAGACGTCAGGCTGCACCGCGCCTTGAGTCGTAGCATCTTTGTTGGAAGGTCCAGACCTGCGCAACATGGTGGACACAGCGCCGGCCGTGGTTGCGGCCCTGCCAGACGCAAACGGGGGCGCGGTCCCGCTCTTCACCGACAAAGCTGGCGCGCCGCTCCTGGCCGCGCCGCCCGCACCCAGCGAGCCGCAGGGCGGCTTGGATGGTATGGCCGTTGACAATGCCGCGCAAAACAGCGGAGCGGGTGTGGGCCCATGCCCCGCACGCCTGCGGCATCATGTTTGGCATGATCGCGCCGCCGCGCTTGCTGCTGCGGAGACTGTTGTAGCGCGTGTGCAGACCTGCATGTTGACAGGAGCGCGCACCCAGCGCGTCACGTTTCACAAGCTGTGTGCGGCAGGCGGGGCTGCCGAGGCGGGGGCCGCGCCTGTCGGCGCCGATGCTGGCGGCGCGGGCGCGGCGCCGCCGGCAGTCAGCCCGGAGCTGGAGGCCTTCCAGCGCCAGTTTGCGGCGGTGCAGGCGAATGCCGGCGACTTCACCGCGTGGTGCTCCGCAATTGGCGCGGCCGAAAAGCTTGTGCGCGGCCAGAGCGGCCCGGTGCCGCACCTGCAGTGCACAGGCCCGTGCTCTTTGCTTGCTCAAGGCAGCTGACTGAGAGGAAGCTGGTTGGTGTGCAGTGGCAGGCCCCAGGGCGGCGGCCGATCGGCCTCTGGGGCGGCCCGGGGAGGGTGCCGCTGTGATCGCAGGCCGGCGCCTGGTAACCTGGTCTGCGCTGATGCTCTTCTTGTGCTCTGTATGCGCTCTGGTTTAGCTCGGTTTGAGGCTCTGCAGTTACCGGCAGGCGGTCTCTGCGGATGCGGCAGTGCCTTGCCGCATATTCCACTGGCGCGCTCACGCGCCGCGGCCGCGCAGGGCGACATCGCGCAGCTGCGCGCGGTCTACGATGGCTTCCTGGCCGAGTACCCGCTGTGCTACGGCTACTGGAAGAAGTACGCCGACGCCGAGCAGCGCCACAGCTCGCCGGAGGCCGCCGCGGCCGTGTTTGAGCGCGGCGTGGCGGCGATCAGCAGTTCGGTTGACCTGTGGGGGCACTACGCCGCGTGCCGCCAGACCGCCGGCGCGTCCGCCGACGAAGTGCGCGGGTGCGCGCGCCGCGCTGGCCTGCTGCGCGCAGTCCGTTTCGCTCTCGATCGGCCCCCGCACCTTGAGCCTGCCTTTGCACTTGTCAAGCGACACGCACTGTGTTCCGCCAGGACGCCAGCGCCTTCGCTGCCACACTGTGCAGGTGAGCATGTCTCGCACTTTCTTAGTGCCGCCAACTCCTCTGCTGCTTGTTTTCCGGGGGTGCCGCGCGTGGCGAGGCCGCAGGTGCCCTGGGCGCTGACGCGTGCGGGCGCGCCTGCAGCGCACGGGTCGCTGTGCAGCACCGCCTCGCCTGCTCTCGCGCGCCGTGCGCATGGCAAGGCGCCGAGCTTACCTGCTTCACCTGAGAGCGAGTTGCCAGCGCGTCCGGGGCCGACCAGCCTGAGCGCCGCTGCGCGCGCCGCAGGATCTTTGAGCGCGGCCTGGCGCTGTGCGGCACCGACTTCCTGGCGCACGCGCTGTGGGACAAGGCGCTGAACTTCGAGCTGGCGGCGGGCGCGCCGCTGCGCGCGGCCGCGCTGTACACGCGCGTGCTGGGCGTGCCGCTGCGCGACCTGGACCGCTACTGGAACAGGCGCGCCGCTGCGGGCTAGGGTAGGGTAGGGGTTTTTTCAGCGCGGCGCGGGCACAAGGACGCATGTGCTCAGGCTGCGCGTGCGTGGTCGCTGGCAGCACACGCGCGTCGCGCGCGGCTGCGCCGTGCACCTGTGTGGGCGCTGCATCCTGCGTAACAGGGGCTTTTCACCAAAGGCGGCGACGTTGCCAGATCTTGTATCTTGTTTGCATGTTAGTGCTGCCGGGCAAAAGCTTAGGTGCGGCCAGGGATTGCTGTGCATGTTGCGGCTGACAGTGAGGTCGCCACGTGGTCGAGCCTCAACGCGGCGCGCACACGCGCGCGCAGCCTGCGCAGCTATGTGGCGCAGCGGCTGGCAAGTGACATGATGACGGCCGAGGAGCGCGCCGCGCTGGAGGCGCCAACTGCCGCGGCTAAGAAGGAGGCTGTGGCGGCGGCGCGCGTTGCGGCTGCGGCGGCCGCGGCGGCCGCGGCGCAGGACGCCGCGCGGCGAAGGTGCGGATCTGCATGCGCTTGCACACGCGCCTGGTGTCGGCGGCCTTGCGCTGGCTTCGCGTGGTTCGGCATCTGTCGGCTGTTGATCTGGACGCGAATCCAACGGTGATGACACACTTGCGTTTACGGTCTCTTAGCCATCCATTCTCTTGGGAAATGCACAGTCTGCGAGCGACCCTAACCCAGAACCCTGGCAGGGTGGAGGAGGCTGCGGCGGCGGAGGCGGCCGCGCGGGCGGCCGAGGAGGAGCGCTTGATCGCGGCGGCCGCCGCCGCGGCCGAGGCCGCGCTGGACGACGCGCCGCCGCCCGCGCCGCTGCCGGGCGCGCCCGCGGGGGACGGCGGCACCCCCGCCCCGGGCACCCTGCCTGCGCCCGCCGCGGACGGCGTGGGCGCTGGCCCGGGCGCAGCCGCCATGGCGGGCGTTCAGGAGAGTGCGGGGGGGCCCACGAGCGGCGCCGCGGGGGCCGCGCCGATGGCCGTGGACGGCGCGGCGGCCGGCGTGGGCGCGCCGGACGCGCTCGACGCCGCGGTCACCGACGACGACCTCAAGGCCGCGTGGCTGGCCGAGCGCGAGACGCTGTACAAGGCGCGCGGCCGCAGCTGGCAGTGCCGGTCTGGGTAGGGTTAGGGTTGATGCTGTGCAAGGTGCGCAGCCGCAGCTGCCAGTGCCGGCCTCAGTCTCGCCACAGAGGCCTGCAGATGCACTGTCCAGCCCTGGCGTCTGCGGACCGAGGCTTGTTTGAGGTTGTGGTGCGGGGCGGCGGCCGTGCCTGCTCTGGCTGAAAAGCGGCTGTACCGGGCGGGAGCGAGCTCCTGACAGGCAGCTAGGTGACTCTTGTGTCGGTATGCATTTCCTCCAAAGTGGTCCCCAAAAAGTACTTGAAAGTACTTGAAAAGTACTTTCTAAAGCTAGCAGAATCAAGGTATGCGCGGAGCAGAATCAAGGTACTGCGCGCATACCTGCGCGCAGGCCACCAAAGAGGAGCTGGGCCGGCGGCGCGCGTTCGAGGACGCGATCAAGCGGCCCTACTTCCACGTCAAGCCGCTGGACGGCGCGCAGCTGGCGGCCTGGGGCCGCTACCTGGACTACGCGGAGCCGCGCCTGGCCGACGCGCCGATGCGGCGCCTGTTCGAGCGCTGCCTGGTCGCCTGCGCCTGCTACGTGGGTGCGCCGCGACCCCCGCCCCAGCTACGTCCGCGGCGTCTGCTGCCGGCACTCCAGACCGCGCAGTCTCACTGCTCGGCGGCCGCCCGGAGCGCCACTCTTGGCAGGAGACGAGCATGCGCAGGGGTGCGGGGTGCACAGCTACGTGGCTGCGGGCGCGCCAGGGGCAGCATCCAACCCCCATGCGCTGCCCTGCTGCAGGCGGGCGCGCGCTGCGCGGCCCCCGCTGCTGCCCTGATGCGGGCGCGGGCGCGCGCTGCCAGCACCGCCCTGGCAGCTGTGCTCCCTGCCGCACACGGCGCCCATGCCTGCATGTCACTTTATCGTCTGTCTGGGAATAGGGCTGGTAGGGTGATCTCAACCCTAACCCTGGCGCAGAGTTCTGGGCGCGCTACGCGCGCTGGCTGGAGCCGCGCGAGCCGGGCGGCGCGGACGACGCGGTGCGCCGCGCGGCCGACGTGCACTGCAAGCGCCGCCCGGAGGCGGCGCTGCTGGCCGCTCGGTCGGCCGAGCGCCGCGGGCGCGCCGCCGCCGCGCGCGCGTACTACGAGCACGTGCTAAAGAGCCCGGGCGGCCTGGCGGTCGGCAGCCTGGCCGCCACGGTCGCCTGCGCCAACTTTGAGCGCCGCCAGGCGCGGTCGCAGGCGGCTTGCACCGCCCGCGCGCACCGCTGTTGCGCATGCCCTTTTTCCGTGGCAGGGGAGCTTTTTGGTCACCGCGGTTGGTCTGCTCGCACAGGCTGGCTGCCGCCTGCATGCGCCCTGCGGTCGAGCTGGCTGCCTGGCACAGGCGGGGCTGGTGAGCCGCGGAGAGCACGTGTGCGCTGAGTCGCAGATAGCGCGCCCCCGCACCCCAGGACAGGCCCCGCAGCGCCAGTCCGCGGCGCGCAGGGCAGCAAGGCGGCCGCGTGCGGCGTGTTCGACCACGGGCTCAAGGCGGCGGCCGCGCGCGGCGCCGGCGGCGCGGCCGCATACGCGCACCTGGCCATCCAGTACGCGCACCTGCTGCGCGTGGCGTACGGCGACGCGCGCGGCGCGCGCGCGGTGTACGGCGAGGCGCTGCGCGTGCACCCGGACCAGCTGGCGCTGTGGGAGGGCGCCATCCACCTGGAGGAGACGCTGGAGGGCCCGGTGCGCCAGTCTACCCTTAAAGCTACCCAACCCCGGACCTACCCTGCCCCCTGCGCCAGGCCGCGCGCGCGCGCTCCCGCGCACGCGCGGGCGCCCGGGCGTGGGTGCGCTCGGGCGCGCGCGGCGCGGGGCCGCGCGCTGCGCGGGCGCCTCGGCCAGAGTCGCTTCGGTGGAAGTTGCTGCGTTTGTGAGCGTGCATGACAGGACTGGCTACTCGCCTGCGCGGCCGGCTCTTGACTCGTCACGGTGGCTAGGGAATCAAGGGCCAAACGGCGGCGAGCCTGCAAGCCTGCACACGTCGTGTCACAGGGCGCTCCGATCGTCCCGCGCAGGCGGCCGAGCGGGTGGCCAAGGTGCTGGCGCTGTACGCGCGCGCGACGGCGGCGCCCGCATCGGGCGCCGAGGCGCGCGCGCTGCCCGCGGCCGCCCGCGAGACGCTGTCGGGCCGCGCGGCCGCCTTCGCCGACCTGGCGGCCGACGCGGCAGCGGTCGAGGCGGCCGAGGCCGCGCACGCGGCGCGCTTCAAGACCTGGGAGCGGCCGGCGGGCGCCAACCCTGCCGCCGGCCCCGACCCGGGCTCGGAGCCCGCCAGCCGCAAGCGCCCTGCTGACGCGGCTGCCGACGGCGCCGCGGCCGCCAAGAAGCCCGCGCCGGCGGCCGCGCCGCCGGCCGCCGCGCCGGCGCCGGCCGCCGCGCCGGCGGCGCCGGCTGCGGTCGCGCCGGCCCTCGCGCCTGCCGCGGCCGCGCCGGTGGCTGTGGCGGTGCCAGCGGCGTCGGTTGCGCCGGCGGCGCCGGCTGCGCCGGCGGCGCCCGCGGCGGCGCCCGCGGCAGCGGCCGCCGCGTACACTGCTCCGGCAGCGGCCGCTGCGTATTATCCGGGCTACGGGTATGCAGGGTACAGCTACCCTGCCGCGGGCTACTACCCCGGCTACGGCTACTGATGAGCCGGAGCGGGCAGTGATATGCGGTCCCGCTGCGGACGCTGATATGCTCGCACTGGCAGCTCAAGCCTGTGGTCGGGGTGCTGGGGCATTGGGTGGGACCTCTTTGCAGCTGCACCAGTGACGCGTCCGCAGCCGCCGCACTGCGCGGCCATCACCATGATTTAGCATTACGTATTATATGCAGTCAGTACTACATAGCGCGTCGTTGGTCGTCCCGCTTCAGGCTGCGCCAGTCCGTCGACGCTCTCTGGCAGAGCCGGCACGCACTGCTTGCAGCGGTGATGACGCGCAGGTGGCGACACACCTGGCCTACGCAGTGTCTTAGGGACTTAGGATTGGGGTCTGCCTCTTTTACAAGCTGGCCTGCATCGTCGCGTGGAGCGAAGCTGAGCACGAAGCTATGTGCTCTGCATCACGCGCAAGGGCGGTCGACGGGCAGCGCTGGCGGCATAACAGATGAGACGCATGCCTGTCATGCAGGTGGCTGCGCTTGCGCCAACGACGTCCGTACGTGGTAATCACAGGATACGTGCCTGGGCAGGCTGCCTTGCACACGCGGTGAGGGTGTCACGCAGCCTAGCTGCTGTTGTTATATAAGCACATTACACAGTTTCCCTGGAACAAACATATCTTGCCATGCGCTGCACCTCACAACAACTGCATATCAACAGAGCCACAGCCCAGAAGCAAACGGCCTTCACACACTGCCTCTGCTCGGAAAGTACACCTTTAGAAGTCTGTGCAGCGCCCTCCTCGCTCCCAGTCCCCTGCACAACGCACACATCTTCACTCACAACAGGTCACGTTCTGGCTCGGAACACACACGCAGCCCCCAGAAAGAGGCTGAGCAAAGCTACCAGGGAAAAGTTGCACAGTCCGCACCAAAGCGTGTTGGCTCAGCGCCCGTGTACGCGCCCTTTGGCCCGCCTATCTCGCCGGTGGGGCTGACCAGCACCTGCAAGCCCACCGACAGTGCGCTGAAGTCAACACGCAGCAGGCCAAGGAGGACAGTCAGGCCGAGCTCAGCTGGCTAGACTCTGGCAAACAGGCTACGTCCTGTACATGTAAAAATACCAGGCACGTTGGGTTGCGCAGTGGCAACCAGACCACGCTGGTTGTTTGCAGTAAGGTGACATAAGCGCTTGCAAATACAAACATGTGCACAAGCCAAAGCACGGTCGTACCTCCTCGTCAGCCTCCTCGTCCTCTACATGCTCTGCAGCGGGCGCTGCCTGCGCCTCGCGCTTGTCCAGCAGCGCGCGCAGCTCGTCCTCTGTGCGGCGCTGCAGCTGCACAGTGAACGGGTCCGCCTCCGGCGCCGCCGGCGGCCGGCTGCTGCTGTGCCGCGCCTGCGCTTTGCACGTGCCGCACGCAAGCGCAGGCGCGCCTTGCGCGCACCTCTGCGCTGCGGCCTCCTGCACGCTGAGGAGCAGCTGCGCCGCACTCCGCCTCAGCATCTCTATGACTCTTCACTGAGCCGTACTTTTGTGTCAAGCTTCACAAAGTTTGCACTGCAAACGTGGACTTTGGCTCGTACGTACCCTTGGCAAGGCCCTTGCACGTGCGCAGCCTGATGCGCAGAGGAGTCCGGCCAGGAGGGTGAAGAGAAAGTGCTGGACTGCCTGAGTGAGTGGCCATGGTCTCCGAGTCCAAGAAGAAGCGCGAGGCCGCAAAGAAAGCAAAGGCGAGTCAGAAGCTCAGCAGCGCTGCGGGAGCTGCGGGGGAGCCGCTGGCTGACAGCACCAACGGCCACGCCGCAGCGGCAAGGGCCGATGCAGCTAGCGAGGCGCCTGCGGACGCTGGCGACGGCCCCGACACGTCCGAGCGCACAGTGACGGGCGTTCTGACGAGTGCGACCCACGAGTCACTGAGGCCTGGCCGAGCACTGAACATTCGCTGTTTATGGCGCTGTCTCAGCACATACGCTGAAGCACTCAGAAATATTGAGCTCCTGCACCTACTAAGCGAGGCTCCCCATGTGCTGCAGGCCATCCGCTGGGGCGCGATATACACTATGACAACTTCTCACTGTTGTTTCACGGGCATGAGCTGCTTGCGGACACCCGCTTGGAGCTCAACTTTGGGAGGTGCGCACGACAAAGCTGTCTACACCGGTTACCTTGCAGCAAAGATCCGCTTGTTTGCTAAATATCAACCAGCTGTAGCAACCAAGTAGCGACCAAGTTCTGTGCTGTTTGCGAGCAGGCGCTACGCGCTCATCGGCCCAAACGGTGTGCCGCCCCGCACTGCTCTTCCTGCCAGTGCCTCGGCTTCTGCACAAGGGCGGGTACAACACGGCTGGTGTGCGCACTAAAATCGTCAGCTTGCACTGCTTCAGGCAGCGGCAAGTCCAGCCTGCTGAAGGCGCTGGGCAACAGGGAGGTCCCGATACCCGAGCACGTCGACACATACTTCCTGGACAGGTTGGCACACATGCAGCATGCCCATAAGGTTGTTAGTCTGTTGTATGTATGTTCTCGCGTTGTTGTGTTGGTACGTAAACTCACACTCCGCTTCTGTACCACCACTGCTCACAGACTGCCGCTTCCCCACGCCGAAGCGCTGCGCCCGGGATAGACGTCCCTGGCGCGCGGCCCCCATGCGCGCGGACGCGCGGCGGCAGGGAGGCACCCGCCAGCGACCTGACGGCGCTGCAGGCGGTGATGAGCGTGGACGCGGAGCGGGCGCGCCTGGAGCGCGAGGCGGAGGCGCTCGTCACGCTGGAGGACCCCGAGGTGGAGCAGCGCCTGATCGACGTCTACGAGCGGTGCGGCCCGCGTCTGGGGGAGTTGATGTGGTGACTGCCCTGGGTGATGATGCGCTGGTCTCAATGATTTTGCTATCCACCATGAACTGCGTGAATGGCATGCATGGCACTGCAGCTGGCCGCTTTGCACAGGCTGGCAAGTACTTATAAAGGGACCGGGCGTGCTATGCGGGATGCACAGCATGTCAGAGCGGTGGAGGCCAATGCTAGTCCTGAGCCTCACCTGTGCAAGTACATCAGCACCGCTGGGCGGCGCGGCAGGCTGGAGGGCCTGGATGCGGGTACGACGGAGGCGCGCGCGGGGCAGCTGCTGCACGGCCTGGGCTTCACCAAGGCCATGCAGGCGAAGAAGGTGCTGCCTGCCGTCAGGCGCATGTGGCTCTGCCCAAGGGGCTAGGATTAGGATTAACCTTTATCCTACCCTAGGTTCGCACATGTAGGTACGCTCTCCTTGCTGGCAGGCAGTGCTGCGCAGGCAGCGCTGCGCAGTGCTGCGCGCGTCCTGCTGTTGTGTCTGCCTCGAAGGCGGGCGCTGACCGGCGCGCCCGCGTGCGCGCAGACGCGCGACTTTTCTGGAGGCGCGCGCGCTGCTGCGGGCCCCTCGCACAGCACACGCCTGCCGATGCCTCGCAGTTGTGCAGGTTACAGTGCTACACCGTGGTACCTCTCATACTGGGGGCCTGCAAAGGCTTGGGGCGCCTGCTTTTGCTGCGCGTCCTTCCCTGTAAGTCACCTGTGCGCTAATTGCCGAGGTGTGACGTGTGCCGGACTGACTCCGCTGGTGATAGGCTGGAGAATGCGGATCGCCCTGGCGCGGGCGCTGTTCGTGGACCCGACGTTCCTCATCCTGGACGAGCCGACCAACCATTTGGTGCCTCCCGGACCGGCGGGCATCCTCAAGTCATTGGTTTGTAGCCTATTTCTATGTCAAGGAGTTTCATAACTGATTGCATTGACCTGTGGCAATCCCTGCAATGCAGGAGTGAGTTCCATCAGGCATGACAGACAAAATAAACATTGCTGTGTGTGCAGCAAGGTACTGAAACAGCTAGCGGAGCCATGCACAGGGCACTTGTTTGACGACACATCTATGCCTCATTTTGCTAAGGGTAGTGCGCTCTCGTCGGCACACTCAGCAGGGCCCTGCACGAGGCGCTCCTGGTGGAAGCGAGGGCGCGCGCGCGCGCGCGCGCGCAGGACCTGGAGGCGTGTGTGTGGCTGGAGGAGACGCTGAAAAAGTACCGGCGCATCCTGCTCATGGTCTCGCACTCGCAGGCGCGCGCCCCGAGCGCCGGCGCCCGAGCAGCACCCCTGTATGCGCTGGTAGTCCGCGTGCTGAGCGCGTGGAAATACCGGCATGCGCATATGTGCACATGCATACACGCGCATGTTGCTCTCAGCGCGTGATCACTCGGCGCGCGAATACGCCACAGCTCGTGAGCACGCCATCACGCGCTGTCGTGCCCGGCGGGGACGCGCAGGACTTTATGAACGGGGTGGCCACCAACATCATCCACCTGCAGCACAAGAAGCTGAGGTACTATGGCGGTGCGGGCCCCGCGCGGGTGCTCGCCGCCCGGCCCAGCCCCAGCGGGTGCGTGCCTGCCTCGGTATGCATGCCCCCTTGCTGCGCCGGCGGCGCCGCCGCCGCGGCCCGCGCCGCGCCTCCAACCCGTGCCCCGGCGCGCGCCAGGCAACTATGACAGCTACGTGCGGACGCGCTCCGAGCTGGAGGAGAACCAGATGAAGCAGTACCAGAAGGAGCAGGAGCAGGTGGGCGCCTGCCGCTGGCGTGCAGCAGCCGCACAGGCCTGTGACCGCGGTCATTTTTGCTCCATGTTCCGGGAAAGGAGAAGGCCCGATGATGCCCACATGGCGCGCAACAAGGCCTGCTGCAGCACTGCTGGAGAGCGCTTTGCAGCATCATCTTGCAGCGCGCAGCGCCGCGTCTGCATGCGCGGCAGTCACAGCGGGCGTGCCTTGCGCAGCAGCGTCAGCGTGCCGGACCGTTCAGCCGCCCGGTCTCAGGCGGCGGCCGGGCGGGGCGCAGATCGCTTCGATGAAGGACTACGTGGCGCGCTTCGGCCACGGCAGCGCCAAGCTGGCGCGCCAGGCGCAGTCCAAGGAGAAGGTGCTGGCCAAGATGGTGCGCGGCGGGCTGACCGAGCGGGTCAAGGCCGACCACGTGGTGCGCCGTCGCCCGTCAGCTCCAACAAGCGCTCAACAGCTGAGCATCTTGTCAGCCAAGCTGCACCACTACCCCTGGACAGCAGTGCGGGGCGCGGTCCAACTGGCGGTCCAGGGAGGCGGAGCAGTCCTGCAGTCGCCTCCTGGTGCCAAGCCTGACCCTATCAGTGCTTATTTTATGGCTACACTCCTCAACACCGAGCTCTTTGAGCAATGCCACATGCACTTAAAATGTACCAAAATCAGGTGCAGCGTCAGGAGGTTGTGGGACCCTGTAGGCCGTGTGGGCGCTGTGGTTCCGTGATGCGAGGCGTTGCGAGCACCCTTGCCACCAGCGCCCTTGCCACACACAACAGGAGCCCGGAACCTCTCATGAGTAGTTTGCGCAGCGCGGCCCACCTCTTGGCTGTGCAGAGACACTGGAGGCCGCGCGCGCAGGTGAAGCTGTTCTTCACGGACGTCGGCAAGCTGCCGCCGCCGGTGCTGCAGTTCCAGCGCGTCACGTTCGGCTACTCCCCGTCGCAAGTGCTCTACCAGGATGTGCGGCCCCGGATGCGCTGCATAGCCGTGCGCAGGCCTGTGTGCCGGGTGTCTCGGTGGGAGTCTGCAACCCATAGCAAGTCAGCACAGCTAGAATTTCCATATCCTTTGTTCAAGGAGGGGCTTCACCATGCGCTCAGAGCGCAGTGCCAGGGCAGAGTGAGTGAGCATGTGGTCGGCAGGTGTTGCGCCTGCGCGCGCGGACGTGCACTAAGCGAGGCAGAATGTGCCAAGACGCCCTGTTGCAAGGTCGCCCTGTGCCCCGCGCGCAGGTGGACCTGGGCGTGGACCTGGACAGCCGGGTGGCGCTTGTGGGGCCCAACGGCACCGGCAAGAGCACGCTGCTCAAGCTCATGTGCGCCCTGCCCGCCCTGGCATGCACTGCGGGAGCAAGGGCACCCGCAGGGCAGCGCCGAGCGGGCGGGGCGCGCGCAGGACGGGCGACCTGGAGCCGCTGGACGGCATGGTGAAACGGCACAACCACCTCAAGATCGGCTGGTACCACCAGCACCTGGCCGAGCTGCTGGACCTGGCGCTCACGCCGCTGGAGTACATGTTCCGCGAGTTCCCCGAGGCGCGCAGCCCCGCTGCTGGCAGAGTAGGGTTATGGTAGGGTTAGGATCAGAATCAGCACCAGGGTCAGTGGCGAGCCTTCAGGCGTGTCGCGTGAATGCCGCGTGCTGCGCCGATGACGGCGGCGTGCGCGGAGCGTCGATGAGCGCGGCGCGTGAGGCGCGGCGGGGCGGCAGGTGACGGCGGTGGATGAGATGCGCAAGGCCGTGGGCCGCTTTGGGATCTCCGGCAAGACGCAGACGCAGCCCATGGCGCAGCTCAGCGACGGGCTGCGCAGCCGCGTCGTCTTTGCGTGGCTGGTGCGCGCATTGCGGACTGTTTGCGATCGAGTTAAGCCTGTTTGTGCCTGGACTGCCGCATGTTTGTGCTGTGGGTTGTGTGCTTCAGGCGTGCTGCCATGCAGTATCGACAGGGGTGCATGGCGCATGAAGTCGCAATGTCAATTGCCTGGGATATGGGTGTTGGCGTTCCTGGCGAAGCGCAGACTGTGCGCCCTCCGGCGGTCTGCTGAAATAGCGCGCTGTTATGCTGATGCGCAGGCATACAAGACGCCGCACCTGCTCCTGCTGGATGAGCCGACCAACCACCTGGTGCGGGGTTTTGGCAGCCGAGTACCCTTGTTTGTGCCCTGAGTCATGTGCCTGGTCCTCCAAGGACTGCAGTGCAATCAGCTAGCCTCCTGTGCACAGCACCCACCTCTTGAGAGCTGTGTGCTCTTGGGCATGTAGGACATCGAGACCATCGACTCGTTGGCACGTGCGATCAATAACTGGGACGGCGGCCTTGTCCTCGTCAGCCATGACTTCCGGCTCATCTCTCAGGTACGCTGATGCAAGAGTGAAGCTCTCGGTCAGCGCCTGATTGGCCGTGCTCATCTGGACTGCTCAGGCGCATGCAGGCCACCCTTGGTTCGGTGCACGGCGTCGTGCAGTGGTGCCAGCAGTGGCGTGATTATCGACAGCATCAAGCTGTGCTGCAACGCTCATGCGTATGTGGCGCATGCCGCAGGTTGCGGAGGAGATCTGGGTGGTGGAGGACAAGACTGTGAACAAGTGGCAGGGCGGCATCGAGGCATACAAGGAGCACCTGAAGGCCACGCACTTGGTGCGCACACCTCCTTGCAGACAGCCCGAGCTGTTCGCTTACCCTGTCAGTACATGTTAGACTCATGTACGAAGCGGGCATGCTTCTACTACTTGTCAACCACACACGCGCCTGCATCGCGTGGCGTGGCAAGAAGTGCATGGTTGTGTGGCGCGTCAGGCTCTTTGACAGCGGTGCATGCAGCTGCAGTACGTCTGAGACAGTGGCACAGACGTGGGCTTGGCGTGCAGGCGCTCAAGGAGCAGGCGGACATGGTGGAACGTTGAGCGTGTACCTTATGCTGCCTGTATGCTGTGACCTGCACTTTTGTCTGTAGACCTGGGTGGTGCCGCCTAGGAGACCAGGCGCGCTTCGTGCGTGCTTGTTCCCTCTGCGGACGCCGCCCGCTCTGTTCGTCAAGGCGCGGGCTGTGCATGTTTGCCGGCCGGCGTCACTTTTCCTGCTTGCAAGGCCGTGTGTTTGCACGGAGGGCGGCGGGGTATGTGTGTATAGAAGACGCTCAGAGAACCCGGGAGCCTGTTGGCATCCTGTATGCGGAGACAGCTTTCCCCTGATAACATGTGCCATATTCTGCGTGTAAGGCTGTGGCTGGCACTGCATGCCTGCTTTGCAATAGGCTTAGTCATATGCAAAGACCTTCTAGCAATGCTGCCCGGATGCATCCATGAGTTGTGTCACGCACAGCAAGTGGAACTTACACAGTCGCAGTCATGAGCTGCTCATCGCATTCAGCTGCTTCATGAGCTCCTCGACATCGCCCTCGCTCTCCTCCACCGCCCCAGCACGCAGCTCCTCTGCATCCACTCTCGCCTCCTAACGCATGCAGTACCATGAGCTGATCCTGACAGTGTCAGGCAGTGCTGTTGCAAAGGCCATAGTTTTGCTTTGAGCAGACACGCTGCTGGAGAAGGTGAACTGCAAGACACAGGGCAGCTTTTCTCGTCTGGCAGTGCTGGAAAGTAATGCGATACTAGAATCATAGAAGTGGGCAAGGCGTTGCAGATCGTCTTAAGGCGCAGGCTCAAGCCTGCATGGCCAGAAAGCGCAAGCACCCTCTGACGCACCGGCATGGAGTACTCCAAGCCCTCTGCCGGCTCCCCCGGCCCGGTGCGCGCGCCCGCTGCAGCAGAGACGCCACCGCACCCCCCGCCGCTGCCGCCGCCTGCCTCGCCATCAGCCGGCACCACCTCGATGCCCCAGGCGTTCTCCTCATGCACTGGCGCCTCAGCTTCGGCGGCGGCGGCCGCCGCTGCAGCTGCCTCCTCTGCCGCTCGGGCCTGCACGCCGCACTCTGGTGTTCCTGCTTGAACAACCCAGAGCAGCCCAGTCAAAGTGACCGCCCAAGTGCCTTGGCACTACCTCGGCCTATGCAGGACAAGCTTGCATTGCTGCGAGCCGTGCTGCCTCAAGCCTCCAACCTGGCAGGCTTGTAACCCTAGTGAGCGAGCTAGGTCACGCGGCACGCCTCCGGTGCTTTGTGCTGCAAACCGTGCTGCCTCAGAGCTGCAACCTGGCAGGCTGGTAACCCTATTGCGCGACCTAGGTCATGCGGCGCGCCTCTGGTGATGCGGCAGCCGCAGCGGCCTCGGCCTGGCGGCGGCCGCATAGCGCGTTGGCGCAGCCCGGGTTGGGCCGGATCTCCATGGTCGGGAAGAAGTCCTTCAGCGAGGAGTACCCCAGGTACCGCGTGACCTGCGCGACATGGACATGCGCGCGTGTGACCCGCGCGCCATGCCCCACAACGCGCACGGCATGCACACGGTGAAGGTACATTCCGTTGCCCTGTACCTATGCTGGCCTAAGCCCAGGTCTCATATATCGGTGAACAGTGCCAGGGACTGGTGGACAGAGGAGGAGCAGCAACGTGATGCGGTGCACGTGTACCGCAAAGCACCGAGGTGCGCTGCCGGTCAGGCGCGGCGCAGCGCGCCTGGCCAAAGCCCAGCAGGTGCTTGAGCGCGTTCTGCACCAGCAGCCCGGCCACGATGCCCATGGTGGTCGGCAGGCTGGCGGCGCACACGCCCTCGCGCTTGAGCGTGCGCTCGTCGATGCCGCTGGCGACGACCAGCGGCGGCACGCATGCGAAGCACGCCGTCACGCCCGGGATGATCACCTGCCGGCCGCCCGCCGCGGCGCCCGCTTGGTCCTCTGCCGAGGCAGTCTGCGCCGTGCTTTGAGTGTACACCTGTTTTACTTCTTGTGTCTGTGCACCGAGCTGACCATGTCTGCTAGCAAACGCTGCCCCGTCATCTCCGGCGGCGTGCACAGATACGCCACGTCGCCAGATAATTGCATCGTCTGCAGCACCAGCTCAAGAGGAACACCTGATGCAGATCTCCAACGATCAGCAGGCACTGCAGCGCTCGAGCATGCAGCATGCAGCTCGGCAGCGCGCCTGTATGTGGCCCGACACAGCATCCTCGGACACGCCAGACTCCATCCACGTCTGCCCCAGCTCCAGGCACACCTGGCAGCATCAGGCCGGCCTTAGCAGAGCAAGGTATCTACTTCTAATGTCCTGGAGGCCAAATAGATGTGCTGCAATGCACGCGCATGGAGTACCAAGGCACCAGACATCGTATTCACACTCCTGGCAGCCGGCCCTCTGCAGATGCGGTGACACATGTACAGAGCCGCCTGCGGCCGGCGCCGCGCCTGGTTGATGGTCATGCGCGCCTCATAGTTGTCCACGCACGACAGGACCAGCGCCACGCGCGGCGCGCCGGCCGCGTCGCACAGCGAGGCCTTGAAGGCATCAAAGCCCTGCCGCCCGGGCATCTCTGCAGACTCTGCACCGGAGATCCCTGGCGCGGCTTTCCGCACGCACCATGACCAACTACCAAGGCACGAGTTAGCAGAGCAAAGGTGGTGGCTATTGGCATGACACCAACCGTGGAATTTGAGGAGAGGCCTGCTGCTGCAAGTCAACGGTGGTGGCTAACAGCATGACATCATCCATGAGGAGGAACCTGAGAAGAGGCGTGCTGCTGCACAGTGCCGCGCAGGCTGAGCACAGCCCCGCGCGCCTGCAGCGTGGTGATGTTGGACGTGAAGCTCTCCAGGGCGACGTCGGGGTTGATGCCCGCCAGCGTCTGCGCGGCTGCGTCGGTCTTCGTCATGCCGGCCTGCTCCGGCCGGAAGAAGAGCCGGTTCATGTTGGCCAGCTCCACCTGTGCGCGGGCGGCCGCAGCTGCTCGAGGCGTCCCAGGGTTTCTTGTCAGGTTTGATTGCGGCTGCAAACTCCACCTGCGTGCGGGCGGCCGCAGCTGCTCGAGGCGTCTGAGGGTTTCCTGTCAGGTTTGATCGCGTCCGCCAGCTCCACCTGCGCCCGGACGGCCGCAGCTGCTGGAGGCGTCCGTGGGTTATATTCAGGTTTATGGTGTCCACCCGCGCTGGACTGCCGCAGCTGCTGGAGGCGTCTGGCAGGCTCGCTTGAGCTTGCTTCTGTGCGCCAGCATGCATCTCCACCATGCAGTGCCATGTCAGCATTGCCGTTTACAAGCAGGCATGCAAATGCATGCTGCCGGCAACCCCATTTCGCACTACTGCAAGGCGTTCTCAGACACCAGGGACATGCAGGCCTGACCACTCAGTGCCTTCCCGCACAGCTAGCAGGCCCCAAGCCTCAACCTTGCCTGCCGGTCCCACAGTGCCCTGCAACGTGCCGCGTCTCGGCAGGAGCCTGCGCCCGCAGTTTCCCTTCCCAGAGCTCAGCCGCGCGCCTTGTCATAGTCGTACATGAGCAGCCGTCCGACACCGCAGCGCGTGAGCATCTCCGCAGCCACGCTGCCGACGCCGCCCATGCCCACCACCGCGACGGTCACACCGCGTATGCGCTCGTAGTCCCGCACAATCCCCATCCGCTGCAGCGCCATCAGCCGGCTGTAGGGGTTGGAGTCGACCACCTCGGCGCTCATCTTTGCGATTGGCGTGCGGCCCGCCTGCTGCAGTCATATCCGCTATTGCTGATACCTACTCAATAGTACGTAGTGCTGCTTTGCAGGACCAATCACACTGGTGAGGGCGTGCCGTGCCCGGCGCGCTTGATGCGCTCATCGCGAAGGACTTGGAGGGCTCCCAAGAGCCCTTCGCCTCAAATGCTTAACGCGCTGTTCCGATAGAGCTCTGGCTGCCACTTGTCGTGTGAAGACGGCAATGCTGTACCTCAAGATGGTGCACCTCAAGACCTGCGCTGCCTTGACAACGAGCAATGCTCCAGGAGGCTTCCAACTTAGCGCTGTGCTGCACACGTATGTTAATCAATAGCGCACACACGCGTACGAAAAGCAGTCCAGCAGCGGCCGCCGCTACAGACTAGGGCTGAACCAGATTTTAAAATTTTAAAATTGGCTGACGGTTCACTCACTCATTTATTCAACATCCTGCGCGGCCTGGCCAGCTGCGCATGAGTTGTCAAGCTCTCTGACGGTGACGTGAAGAATATGGCCTTCTTGCAGGCGCGGAGCAATCAACCGTGCTAGGTCAGATTCCACTTGGACACGAGTTCACTGCCTCCAAGGCAATCAACAACGATCTCGCGTGTCATCCCAGCGGGGCTCCCACACAGGTGACTGCGCTCCGCTGTCTTCTCCGGCAACCGATATGAGGTGGGCCTACAGGCTGCGACTACCTATATTTTGGCTTGTGCCCTCCCTGTTGCCATGAACTGTGCCTCCAGTGCGGGTGCAGTACCGCGCACGCTCAACACTCAGTCGTGTCACCTCAGTATGCAAACGTCGAGATGCCATGGAACCCAGTAGCTATAGGCCAGTGCCGTGGGCAAACCTATACTTGGCCTGTACGCCAGTGACACTGCGCGTTGCGTGAACACACAGGTAGAGTCTACACACCTTCGTGCGCCCACACAAGCTGAGTGCCGGGCGCAGGGTGCCGATTACAGACCAGCTCTTCGCACTCAGCCGTGCCACCACCCGCGCCCGACAAGCACGTAAGCCCCTACACTGCTGGATTCATTACAGATTGCATTTGACCAGCTACCCCGCACACTGCTTTGGGAGGCCCTACAGTGGCGCGGTGTACTTGTACTGCTGCACTGTCTGTTTCAGCGCAGCCCTTCCGCATGTCCAGACGTGGGGCGCAGCTCCCCCGCGGGGCACTTCACTGAATTATAATCTCGCCTATCTTATCTATGCTGACCTCGAGTCCTATACTGCTCAGTTAGTTGAGCGCGACATCTAAGACTTGCTGCAGCTATCTCAGCGTGTGGCCAGCAGGCAAAAGTCATTCGCACAGCCTAGGTCATGCAGCGTGTCTAAACGATTTGTGGCCAGCTGGCTGTTGAGCCAGGGGCCATTTTATGCGCACTGGTCAGCATGAAATGCAGCCCATGTAGCAGCAGCCCAAGGAGGGTGGGGCTGAGTAGAAACCCTTGCTTCAACCCGGTGCTCGATGCGCACGAGGAAATAATATTGACATGGGTCATGACGTTTGGTGAGGTTCCCCGCGCTCTGACCCCTTGCTCAACAGCCAGCTGGCAGCAGATTTGGACACACCTTAGGACCTAGGAAGACTTGTCTGTTGGCGAACGCGCCAACAGAGCTTCAACAAGTGCTAGATGTGGCGTGCAGTCACCTCAGCAGCACAGGCACAGTCACCTCAGCAGTACAGGCGTAGGTGAATGAGCGAATGAATAACAACCGTGTATCAGCCAAAGACTTCTGATCATGAAGGGCGTGTGCTTTGCGCCTGACATAATCAGAGACAGGGCAGAGAGCAGGCGTCTGGCGCCCGCACTGTTACTATGGTGTGGCAGGACGCACTTACTGTGCACAGCTAAGCCACAGCTAAGCACAGCACAGTGACCTGTTAGCAACGAAAGTGGTCGTTCGCAACGAGAACGTTCTAGCCTGTTGCTGGGCACGCGACAGTGCTCCCACCGCGCCCACTGTGAACCCCTGTTTGTGCAAACAAGGAATGTCCAAGGGCAACCAAGCCGAAGTAGGCAATAGAGGACTACAGCGCGCTGAACACACGACATACGCACAGCAGAGCACAGCACAGCACAGTGGCCTGTTGGCAACGCCATGGCCGCAAGCAACGAGCACTTACTTGCACAACGCCTCGCTCTGGTGCAACACACCTACCATGCCCGTTGCGAGCATAGGCGCGGTAGGAGCACTGATGGGTGCCAGGCATCCAGTAAGTTGTCGGTGCTAACAGGTTCTGCTCGTTGCTAAGAGGCCACTCTTGGGAACATGTCAACCTTGGACACTCACTGTGTGTGCAAACAGGCCTGCCTTAGGGCTGCGCCCGTAAAGGACCGTAGGCTAATACACATTCATTCTGCACGGCATGCTGACGCAGAGCTTCGGGCGGTCCGGGAGCCCGCAGTCATGCTACAGGCGCTGTGGCAGCGCCTGCGGCTGCTGCCGGCGACGCTGCTGCAAGTCTCAAAGCTGCTCGGGTGGCCAGTATGGTTTCTTGTCCTGTTTTTGAACTGGTGCAGGGCGCAGTTCCTATCGCCTGTCGGGGAGTGGTGGAACACCACGGTGCTCGGCACCGTGGAGGAGAGCGTCAAGTCGTTTGTGCGCGAGAGCTTCACCAAGGCGACCAGCGCTGTCAACAGCCTGTTTGCTGGCCTGGTATCGCTGTTCGTGGACAAGAGCTATGCGCAGGTCCGGCGACGCCGTGTGACTACAGTTTGCTTGCTTGCACTTTGCTTCAGTACGGCAATGGCTTGGTGGCCGCTGCATAGTGCTGAGCTCGTCACGTGCTGGCACTGTCTGTTCCAGCAGTGGTGAGCGCAGTCCAGTGCTCGATTGACAACGGGCAATCTGCCTGCAGACGTTGCGCACCGGGTACAACCGCACGGCGGCCTGGCAGTCCTGGTGGTCCAAGGCTGAGGGCCGGCCTGGCCTGTTCAACGAGATTGTGCACCGCGACGCGGCGCCGACGCCGGAGGCCCCGCCGCCAGACCCGCCGCAACCGCAGAGTGCGCTTTGTCCAGCGCCCCCTTCCCTGCCTGGCTTCACTTTGCGGACATGAGTACTAGCTGTGTCCTCCCTATGCATTTCCTTCCTGCCGGCCTGCTGCAGGCTGTGCTCAAACCTTGCAAGCTGTACAGGGTGCAGGCAGCCTACTCAGCATGCCCATGCTCGTGAGCTATGCAGCAAGTCTGCCAGCGCTAGCAGGGCACAGGCAAAGCGTGCTGCCTGCTCTCAGGCGCGGACTTGTCGCTCGAGGAGGAGGCGCCGCGCGCCGCGGCCGGCCTGCCAGCCAAGCCGCTGTGGTGGCGCGCTGGCAAGGCCCTGCACTGCAGCGGCGCTGGCGCGTGGGCGCGCCTGCGTCGCCTGGCTGGCGCAAAGCCCGCGCCGAGCCGCGACAGCCGCCAGCGCAGTCTGCGCCGCTGTGGCAGCGAGCTCTTCGACCGGCAGAGCGGTGCGTGGCACCCCTCATTCACCGAGCTATGGCATTGCATGTTTACCAATATGGCCTAGCCTGTACGCGTAGTCGCGGAGTGGCCTGAAGGCCATACCAGTTGTACATACTAAGCAGTGGTGCTTGACGCGGGAGTTGCCTTGCAAGCCATCTTTGCAAATCGAGCGGCTGCTTACTTGTCCGATAGACAAGTAGCCAGCGCAAGTGCCGTGGCTGGCCACCTGACATGCCACTGGTGACAGACGGCTGCTATGGACCTATCAGACCCCGGCACCAACACGCGCAGGCTGGCCCGCGACGGACGGCTTCAAGAAGCGCGGCTTCCTGGAGGACTTCCGGCTGGGCTGCGAGCTGGCGATCACGTGGGTGTTTGACAGCTTCCGCTGGGCCACGCGCAAGCTGTGTGGCATGCCGACGCCGCCCTCCTCGCCGCTGGTGCCGCCGCCGCGCCACGCGCGCCGCGAGACTCCGCACGAGTTCGCCGATGCGGTGCGCCGCTGCTCTCGAGGGAATGTTGCATTGAGGCGTTCACTGGCGTCGACGAATGAGGAACACTCCCTGTGGCAAACAGCATACCAGGCGCAGTGCAGAAGATGCAATCGATTCCAGCACTCTTGTTAGTGCTAATGGACATGCATGTTTACCACGCGGACTTCATGTGGATTGGCGCCTGTTGCTTCTTGCAGCTTCTTGGAGCAGAGTTGGTCCTGTGCATGGTGGCGCCAGGCCGCGACGTGGGAGGAGATGGCGGCGCGGCCGCGCGCGACGCGCTTCCGGCGCTCCGCCAGCTTCAGCCACAACGCCAGCTGGGAGGCGCTGCACAGCATCTGGACTGCCGCGGACATCATCAAGCAGTCCGGGCGCGCGCCTTTTGGCGCAGCCATAGCCCTGTGCATTCTGATCTGTGCCATACAGGCCTGTGTATGCGCCCTCGTATCTGCCCCAAAGCTCACCCTACCTGTGTTGCCCTATGCCAGTTCCTTGGATGAGGTGGAGTTGCCATTTCTTGTAGGTACCCGCTGGAGGAGCACTGCGTGACGACGTCAGATGGCTACGTGCTCAAGATGGAGCGCATGCCGCGGCGCAGTGCGCCCACTTCCGTGCCTAGTCTTCACTGGCACAGACATCCCTGTCACTGGTATCGCTCACTGCATCCTGCGGCCGACGACCGCAGACACAGACAGGGCGGCTTGCTGCTGCTGGCTTCCCAGGGTGTTGCATCTCTCTCGTGGACGCTCCCCGCGCTTCAGCACTCACACCAGACCACATAACATCGCTGAGTGCGCTCGACTGGCGCGCGCAGACGCGCGCGACTGCGTGTTCTTCATGCACGGCGTGCTGGACACGTCAATGGGCTGGGTTTCCAATGGCATCACCGGCTCGCAGGCCTTTGCCGCGTACGACCAGGGCTTTGACGTGTGGCTCGGCAACTCGCGCGCAAACCCGCCGCGCGATCACATTGGTGCGCAGTCGCACAGCCACACAAACTCTGGCCTGGCAACCGGCCACTCACTTGGTGTCATTGCCACTTTGATGTCGTACTGAAGATTTCCTAGGTTTTCAGCTGTACGCTTGCATGAGACTTAAGTGCGCGAGCGCTTTCGGGGCCCTCTACGCTGTCAGCGGCAGCAGATCAAGGTTTCCAGCTGTATGCTTGCATGAAATTTGAGTGCGCGAGCGCCTTTAGAGCCCTCACCGCTGCCAGCGGCTGCAGACGAGGGCCGCAAGGGGGCGCGCTACTGGTTCTTCACGGCCAACGAGCTGGGCATGGAGGACGTGGCCGCGCAGATTGACCACCTGCACATCGTCAAGTGCGCCGAGCTGCGCACGGCCGGCGCCGGCTTCGTCGCCGGCCCGCTCGCCCACGGCTTCCGCCGCCAGGCCGCGGCGCGCGGCGCGATGCGGCGCTCTGCCAGCGGGTGCGCACGTCGCGCTCGGTCGGCAATCGAGCGAGCCGGCGCAGAGCGGTGTGCGCGCGGGGCGCTCTCCGTGCGCACATTGCAGGTTCTGAACAACTTACAAGTCGATCAGATGCTCTTCTTATTATTGATGTCAACTTGGCAGTTGAAGGCAAGGACGTAAGGTTGTGGTTGATTCTCCCCACCTCTGCTTGTCTAGCCCACATGACACCTTTGCATCACGCAGCCAATGAACTGTTTTGCAGACACTCTGGCGCCGCTTGCTGCACAGCGCAGACAGGCTGTGCATGAGCCCCACCTCATCATTTTGCAGACGTGGGCAGCTGACGCGCGCCGCGCGCGCGCGCGCGTGCCCAGGAGCATGCGCGCCTCCAGCAGCCTCACGGCGCTGGACAGCCTGGAGCACGTGTACTCCAGCCCCATCCCCGAGCCGCCCGCGCCGCCGCCCAATGAGGCGCAGCTGCGGGCGCGCGCGCGCGCCGAGGCCCGCGCCACCAGCCGCGGCCGCTTGTCAGGCGCCGGCGCGTCCCTGCGCGCCGCAGCGCCTGAGCACGCGCCGCCCGCCGCGCCGCCCCCGGCTGCGCCAGAGAGGACGGCCTTCGCCAATGGGGCCGGGCCGGCCGAGAGCGCAGACGCCCGCAGGGAAGCAGGGTCGGGGCCAGGGTCCCTGCCAGGGCCCAGCGGCCGGCTCAGGCTCAGCCTGGACGGCGCCATGCAGCGCGTGTCAGAGGAGGAGGCCGGCTGTGAGGCCGCCGCGCCCGCGGCAAGCGGTGCTGCTCCGGCGCGTCGGCTGCCCCTGCGGCCGCCTTTGGACGACCTTGGCAATGGCGGTGCAGCGCCGCGCATGGACCCGCCCCCTGAGGGCGCTGCTGGCTGCGGCGGCCCACAGCACGCTGACTGTGCCGAGGCGGCGGGCGCCAAGGATGAGGGCAGCGCTGGGACGGTGGATGTCGCGGCCAGCGCCGCCGAGCCCGGCGCTGCGGATGGGCCGAAGGATGCAGGCGCCGGCGTCTCCGTTGCGGCCTCAGAGCCTGCAGACGAGTCTGACGACCTTGGCTCGTACTCTGAGGCGCAGCGGAGCATGCCGGAAGCTGCCAGCAGCGCGCCCGCGGAGCTGATCCCGTCTGTTGCGGAGCTTGCCTGCTCGCCGGGACGCGCCAAGCTGGTGTGATCTCGTCTGCTCCTGTGACGGCGGTTGCATGATGCTGTAAGCAATGCACCTGAACTGATTTCTATGATGTCTTTCGTTGTCCTGTTTTGTCGATCCACACTTCCTAGGCTTGTGATTGCACTCTGAAGGAAACTGTGCATGGACACCACACAAACTAGCGTGTGTGTGGTGCATGCGCCTGTTGCGCACAATTTGTGTGCTTGCCTACGGTGTGCATGTGCACTGCTGCTGTGATAGTGTTTTGGGGCCGGCCATCCACACTGCTCTCGATCAACGTGTCTGGTGATGACCTGACGCGATGGACGTGGCCGCGCCCATGCAGCATGCGGAACCTGCGCAGGGCCGCCTCCGCATGTTCAAGGAGTACTGGGCGCGCCGCGCAGCGGGCGCGCCTGCACCAGAAGAGGCGGACAACACTGTGATGGATGCGCGCACCCGCAGCATGGACGCCAGCGTGCCGCGCCTGCGGCGCGGGGCAGTCAATGCTCGCCTGGCGGCGCCAGACCCGAGCAGCGACTCCAACCCAGACGATGACAGCAATTATGGCTCACCCAGGTACGCGTGGCGCCCTGCAACCTGAACACCGCATGTGTTTTAGAGGGAGGCTTGTTGCAGATACTGCGCTCCACCGAGGACAGCAATGTTAGCAAGAAGCCCCCGCCTAGGGTTGCGCAGCGGCTGCACAGAGGATACATCCGCCATTGTCTTGTTGTGGCAGCTAAAACCTTTTACGTTTGCTATTGAAGTACTTCATTGTTAACATGCCCTTGTTCTCGCATTACTTGTGTGCAGACTCCTGAAGAGCGCTGCTCCGCGCGCGACAGGGCGGGACTGATGTCGCCGCTGCTTTCTCCGCGCCATGACGCGGTCATCCTGTCGGACGAGTACCTGTCCCCCGGCGAGGCATTCTCGCCGGCTGTAACGCGGCCGCAGTCTGGCTCCGGCGCCTCCGCGCCCGCCGCCCCCGCGCCTCCGGCCGGCCTGCGCTCGCCGGACGCCCTGCACGTGCCAAAGACTATGCAAGATGCCAGCCCTGAGCCGCTGCCCCGCCGCCCGGCATCGCCCGCTGGCAGCAGCAGCACGGGCGGCGAGCCCGCGCGCCACGCTGACAGGGCCGGCGACGACGCGGCGGCCACTGCGGCCGCCGCGCGGCAGGCGCAGGTGCGCGCATGCGCTGTCAGGTGGTGGCAGGCGCAAGCACACCTCTGCTGGTTCCTGGACGGGCGCAGTACCATCATCGGGATTCCTTGAGGTTGCAGGCTTGCATGGAGCGGTTGCGGCGGCCGCCTGAGACTATTGATGGGATACCTCTTTGCGCTGGCCGGTGGTGCAGCTGCAGGCCACACCCGGGGCAGCGCAACTATGTGCAGCTGTCCAGACTCTAGATTGGGACTTAGAGCCAGCTTTGAGGATGCTAATAGAACCACAGTTGAGATCTACTGTTGGTGATGACGACTGTTGTATATTTAGGAGCATGACACAAGAGCGAGCCCGGCGCAGGTGGATGAGGACCTGCGGCACGCGGCGCGGCAGACGCCTGACCGCTGTGCGGTGGGCGGCGTGGAGGCGCCCGGCGCACAGGACCTGCCGCCTACGCCGGGCGGGTGTGGCCCGCCCTGTGCCTGCAGTGCTTGCCTCTGCATGCGGTGTGCGCTGCCTGCGCATGACAGCTGCGGTGCGGGCATGGTCCTGCTGCTGGTTGCAATGCCTCATGTCCATGACTTTGGCTGCGCGTCACAACGTGTTCGCTTCCAGCCATGCGGGCTATCACTGCCGACTCTTGAGAGACGGTCTCCGCGCTCCCCGCGCGTCAGGCGCGGGGCTGCCAGCACCCCTGGCGGCCGCGCGCGCGCGCTGCGGCGGCACGCCGCGGAGGCGGCCGGCGGCCTGCCGGAGCCGTACCGCCTGCGTGCGGTGGGCCACTCGCTGGGCGGCGCGGCGCTGCTGATCTACGCGGTCATGTGCCGCAAGCTGGGCCGCCCGCACCACATCTACCGGCTCATCCTGCTCACGCCGGCCGGCTTCCCGCAGAAGCTGCCGCTGGTGCAAAACCCTGCCCCTGACCCTGAGACTCCTGCAGAAGCTGCCTGCCCCCAACCCCTAGGCTTCCTGCAGAAGCTGCCGCCGGTGCGGCCTGTGTTTGGAGGCGAGGACTGGAGCTGTCATGCGGAAGCAGGGCAACTCATTTGTAAGGCTAGACCGGCGATGTGGGCACTGGGAGTGTTAGAGGGAGTGGTAGAGGGAGTGGAGGTGCTGCATTGCGAAGGAGGTGTGTAGCGGCCATGCCGCCATGCCGCCACAGAGAATGGTCCGAGGCGGTTCACAGTATAACATGAGCAGCTCTGTGTACCCCTCCTGCCCTCAGGTTTGCAGCAGTTCGTACCCACCATGCGATCTCGTCGTGAGTGAGCACGCGGCCAGTGCAGGTGGCTATGCCCTTCCGCACCATCCTGCCTTGGGTCACATGGATGATGGCGCGGCTGCGGCCGGGCTGCGGCTCGTCGGTGTACATCCCGTCCTCGCTGCTGCGCTACCTGACCTTCAAGCTGACCTGGGACCTGCAGGAGGCGCGCGCCCGCGTTTGCCAGCCGTGCTCCTGTTGTGGGACCAACTTACCCCTCCCTTGCAAGCGGGGCCTCTGGCTGGCTCCCACTCGCGGTGCACTGCAGCGAGCATGCCCGTCCGGTTGCGGCTTGACGCGGTGCTTGGTCATAGCTGAATCAGGAAGATAGGGTCTGCACCCTCGTGCCTAGCTCTGCTACCAGACCTGTCTTGTACCGGACGCGCGGCCTGACGGGCGGACCGGCGCAGGTGCCGGCGGTGCACGAGCTGGCCAATGCGGCGCTGAAGATGATGTTCAGCGGCGACGCCAGCCAGTGGTACCGCGCGACGCAGATGCCGCACTACAACACGCGCTCCATGCCCGCCATCTCGCTGCACACCGGCATGCACCTCATCCAGGCGCGCGCGCGGGCCCTCGCAGGCTCCGCCAGGGCGCCCGATCCAGACCCGTGCATGCTCCAGACGCGCAAGCCCCTCTGGTCCTTCACACACTGGCTGGTGCGCGCCGCTCCTCCTGCAGCGCGGCTGGCCTGCATGCGTGTGCGCCGCGCTTTGCGCGGGCGCGCCCCGCACAGCGGCCGCAGCGCCCGACGCGCATGCGCGCGCGCGCGCAGTGGGCGCAGTCCGGCAGGTTTCAGCTGTACGACTACGGCAGCGGCGCCACCAACCGCGCGCACTACGGCTCGGCCGTGCCTCTCAACGTCGCCGGCAACTACCGCCTGCTCGACTTCCCGGTCGACATCATGGCCGGCCCGCCCCGCCTCCCGCGCCTCCTGCTGCAGAGCCGCTCGACCCGCTTGCTTATATTCTGTCTCGCTACCTGCACTTCAAGCGCCCTCAAAATAGTTTCGCACCTGAAGGGCACGAAGGCGACCATGCCACCAGGAGCCGTGTGCACGTGTTTGTAGCCCAGTACAGGTGCCTGCCTTGCGTGTGCATGTACGTGGGGTCTGCATGGCACTTTACAGATTATTCAGCACCCTGTGTGCACTTCATACTCCCCATACCTCTTGGTGACCCGTGGGCAACATACTCTACTGCGATTGAGGACTCTTCTCAATTGCTGGTGGGATGTGCAGGCCGTGCGGACGGCGTGATTGCGCGCGAGAACGTGCTGGAGCACTATGCACACATGCGCGACGCCGGCCTGAATGTGACCTACAAGGAGTTTGAGGCGTTCGGGCACCTGGACTTTACGTTTGCCATCAAGGATGACCTGCGCCACTACGTGCTCTCGCGCCTGCTGCTGCGCCACTGATGCGGGCAGCAGACGGGCGGCAAGCAATTCAAACCTAAGCTCCTGTACTGGCCCCTTCAGGGTGTATGGTGTGCATATGCAGTGCTGCCGCCAGTGATGCCATGCTGTGTCTAGTGCGTGCAGGTCAATCTGCGTGCTGGTAGAGCCTTTGCCTCTAGATCAGGTCGCAGGGCATTCAAAGGCATGGGGCCTCAGTTGGCAGCACGTTTGTGCTGCCAAAGAAGCTTCAGGCGTTAGCAGAGGATCGTAGGCCGAGCGTGTGCTGTGGGGTGAGCATGGAGCAGACAGCCTGTGTGGCAAATGTGTTAGCAAACAGTGGTGTGATGTCGTAGTCGTAGCTAGTCTTGCGAGACAGTTTGTGTCTGTTAGCACAGCGAGTCTGTGAATGGCATGACTTGACTACCTGGGGGCTGCTAGGCACTCTCAAGCTTAGGGGAGTGTTCACAGGTCTGGCATGTGCGAGCTATTCTGCATATGCCATGCCCTTAGCATGGGCTCACAACCCATGCGCCTTTCATACTCTCACGGGGAGCTGGGCTTGCATTTCGCTTACATTGCGTGGTGCCTGTAACTTACATGCGGCAGGAATTGATGCAGCAGTGCTGACTGCCTCCACAATCTAGCACAGCAAGCATGGCACCATGCGGGTCCACAGCTGCGCAGTATGCGATGGGGCGCTGACCTTGACTTGCCGAGCGCCAGAGCTAGCAGCAAGGCGTCTGCCAGTGCACCTGCTTCAGGAAGGCAGTGGTCAGGGTCATGTCCACTCCACAGGCGCCGTGCCAGACGGCATCATCCCACAAAGTCACTCCAGCCCTCTTCGACCCCCTTGTCACCCTCACGTCCAGCTCCTCCCTCGGCCCTGCAGCCTTCCTGCACATGCTCTGTCGCCCCGCCGGGTGCACTCCTGGACCGCGCAGCCAGCTCACCATCCTCCCCTGCAGCCGGCGCACAGTCTCTGTCCTGCCTGCTGCGCCCTGCATCCTTGATGCCCCTGCTGTCTGGACCACGCGCGCCTGCCGCCGCTGTGGGCTCCAAGCTCGTCTCTGCCAAACAGCGCGCGGGCTGCCGGCCTTCCTGCTCTACCGCACACGCTTCCCTGCTCGACGCATGTGCACCAGCAGCACCTGCATGTGCGCAAACAGGCCCGCTTCAGCTGCTTGACTTCAGACAAGTCTACATGGCGCATCGGCAGCAGCAAAGTCAGCACACGACCAGCCCTCAGGACCAGTGACAGTCCAGCATCCACACAAGGGTGCACATGCTTGCAGGACTTGAGCTATGTGTGTTTCAGCTGCGCGCTTGCTAGTCTGCACACAAAAGACGCTCACAAATCTGGATAAGCCGGGTGTGTTTCAGGCGCGCCTGAGGAGCCAGCTCGCCAGGGTGCAGCGCCGGGCGGCGGCGATAGAAGAGGCGGGCCGCCGCCCGGCGCGTGTGCCACGACCGCCGCCGTGCCGGTCGCAGGCGCCGCCAGCGCGCTCAGGCTCAGCCCGGCCGCTGATACACGGGGCTGCGAAGGCACGCAGCCTCATCCATGTCAGCATGCACGCGCACAGAGGCTGCGGGCTGATGTCCATGCTGCCGCGCAGACATGAACTTAAACCAAGCCAGAGCACATTGCTCCACTCCTGCGCTCATAGATTGCAGACATTGGCTGTGCTTGGTCACCACGACAGCCGTGCTTCATAGTGTTCTTTTGCGGTCACGGCGATGCGCGCCTCATGAGCAGGTACCCTCTGTGAAGCAGCAATTCATCATGCACAGGTAGCCGCACGCCTGAGGCAAGCCCATCTCACAGAACAAACGCGAAGAGGAGTTGACAGAAAATTGGCAGTCTGCACCTTGACTGCGCGCAGCATCAGCGTCTCGCCCGGCTTCAGGCTGTAGCTGCTGCCCGCGCCAGGGCCCCCCGCCGCGGCTGCGCCGGCGGCGCCCGGCCCGGAGCCGGCCGCCTCGGCCGCGGCGCGCATCTCGGCCGCCGCGGCCGCGCGCAGCAGGTACTGCCGGTACTCTGCCAGCGCGGCGTTGAAGTCCGAGGCGGCCTCGCGGCGCCTGCGACGCCGCGCGCACACCTCGGCGACCTCTGCAGCACGTGCACCAGGCGCCTTCCATGCTTGCACCGGGCGCCCCGAGCGCAGCTATGGCCACATAATTGCTGCTTCACCTCTGGGCTCGCAGCAGGTTTACAGGTTTGTGCATACTTTGCGCAGAGCCCCCGCAAGCCCTCGTGTACAGGTATAGCATGCGCGCAGCCGCGCTTCAAGACTGTGGCACACCGTACCATGAAGAGCCTCACGCGCACCTGAAGCCCAGGCCGATGAAGGCGTGGCGCCCAGACGCGCGGTCCACCAGCCGCAGCGCAAAGTAGCGCGACGAGTCAACCACAGGCTCCACTTCCTGGCGGCAGGTACCGCTTTAGCCTGCTGCACGCTTGACCGGGTGCAAAGGCTAAGCTCTGCTCCAGCAGGCGGCTCGCACGCAGAGGTGCCATGCCATATAAACTGAACCAACTACGTTGGTGTGCTTGCCAAAGAGGGGGTCGTTCGCTTTGCCGTTAGCGGGGCAGGTAGCATCCACTTTGCCCCAGATGCCGTTCCAAGCGCGTGAGCAGCAGGAGCAGCAGGCGATCAAGCCCAAGCACTTCACATGGCCGTGTCTATTGCACAGCGGCACACCGTGCTCATAGGCTGCTCCTTGGGGACGGGGCACTCAGCAAACAGGTCGCCCGTGCCCTCCACGGCGAGCCGTACTGTGCAGTCGTCGCCGCGCGTCACCACTGAACAGCTCACCTCCTGCGCTGGTCGCGCACTACCTTGACAGCAACACTGGCAGGACTGCTTGGCAGTTGAGCAGCCCGCCAGGACCCGCAGTGTCTCTCAGCAGACAGGGCGCAGTGCGCAAGCAGGAGTGCAAGTGCGCCTGTGCCTGCAGCCAGTCGTCCACGCCCCAGGTATCAGCGCGGTGTCCAGTCGTGGAAGCTGGAGGTATTCTGTAAACATAAGCCTCCCTGCTTGTGAAAACAACTAGCTCAGCCCGCTCGGACGCGCCATCGGGCTCTGCTTCAGCCATGATCTCAATGCCTGCCCAGTACACAGTGCTTACAGCAACAGGTTTGCAGCCAAAGGGATGCACTACTTTTGTGTAGGCGTTCATGAGCCTCCTGGATGGGGTCGACGACAAGTGTCGGTCTGAATAAGCAACGCACGTGCACAACCTATCAGGGCGTGCTCCTCGTTTGCAGGGCAGGTGGAGCCATGGCCTTTGGATGCTCTGGAGTGCAAGGACTGCAAGCACCAAGGTGGAGGAGCGAAGTGCCGCTGCAAGTGCGGGTCCGTGGCGGGCTGGTATACAGTGTGCAGGGACTGGAAGTCAAATCCATGCACTTGCAGGTCAACTTAAGCCGCTCCGGTGCTCGCACGTCGCCCTTGCCTGGTATTACTCAGCCGTGCGCTGGTGGCAGGTGGGCTGCGGCTCCCCTCAGCCCTCACTGCTGGAACGGAGCACTCCAGTACGGTGCAAAACCAAGGCTAGTGTGGCTAGTCTGTGCTCAGGAAGAGTGTCATTTTGCCGTGCTTGCCTGTGCTTGGTTAGCAAGAGCTACACTCTCTGTGTCCCACTGCTCAGACTGCGTGGTGGGTGCAGGGCCAGCCGAGGCCAGCGCGATGCTTCCCCGTCCCCAGGCGCAGCAGGCCGCGCCCGCATCTGCAGCCAGGGCAGCCGGTGCGATTTAGAAAGTCGCTCTGTTGGTGGAGGCCGTGTTCAGTGCTGCCCTCCATGCACACGTCGTTGCTGACGCCTCTGGTGTGCACAGCTGGCCTGCTGGCCGGCCACCGAGCAGTGCGAGCCGGTCGGCTGTGAAAGAAACGCCTGGTACAACTTCAGCGGCTAGCCCGCTCGCTTCTGCAGAGATGCTGGAGGGCATGGTGAGCGTGATGGCTCAGGGCGCAAGTACACCTGAAAAGTGCTGATGCACCCCAGGGCAACGTCCTGGCGGGGCAACGTCCCTGCAGACGTGCGTATGAGGCAGCTTGGGCACGTGGTTGAACTCAGATTCATGACGTGACCTTTACCGCGCGGCTGCAGGCGCGGGCGATTGCACATTTCCATCCGCTGCCGGCCGCTGGTCAGCCTGCTGCCACGCGTGTACGTGCTGTGGTCGTCCTGGATCCTCATCCAGGACATGACCCACACCGCCCTTTGCCCAGCAGCGAATGCGCCACAAGCTGACTCCTGCATCAATGGCATGTTGGGCGCACTCACAGCATGCAGCAGAACACGTGACTGTGCGGCGGGCCAAAAAATTAACATCCCCTTTTGGTGCGTATTCTCTGCTTTGCGCCCCGTTAGAAGCCTTGAGCTTACAGTGTTGCATGAAAGACTGTAAGAGCACATCCTTGTGCAGAGGCACCTGTATCTTGGTATGAAGGCGCTCGTACAGGCGCACCACGACCCTGCGGCTGTGCGCTGGCTGGTATGCAGGCTCGAGGGCCAAGCGTAGCTCTTGGCACGCACCAGATCATGTGCGAGGTTCGCCAATATGCGGCGCCTGGTTGGCAGCCGCCGCCGACAACAGCGCCACGCTCATCCCCGCCAGCCCTGCAGGGCTGTGAGGCACGCATCCTGCGCGCATCCCACCTGGTCGTGGCTGTCTGGCCATCGCTCTGCAGCGCTGCGGCGGCGGCTATGTGCACCCGCCGTGCTGGCGACAAGGGAAAGGCATCGATAAGACGCATATGCGCAGGCAGGTATGGACCGGCGCGTTCGCATGACGAATGAGTGCTGTTGCAGCTCGGCGCAGCGTCCGCGCTGATGCGGAGTCAACACACCGATTCTGGCGGGTGACCGGCCGCGCCTGGCGCCGGTACGCAGCCTCCCCAGACCATGGACCCTGGCTAGCCCGCAGGACTGGTGCGTGCTAGGTGATGAGGCAGCTCAGCACGTGCAGCAGTTCACTTGTGTACCATGCCATCTGTGTGGCGTGCGCGGTGCTGCCTGTGCGCGGTGTACATCATAGCAGCATGCTGTGAGCCTGGCTTGCATGCAGGTGCTAGGGGCCATGCATTAGATGTGCACATTTCCAACCCTGGCTGAAGCATGCTTGCCTCGGAACCTCCTAGGCTTGCATCGTGCCACCCAGTACTCTCAGCATCACCTTGAGCTGCCTGCTGTCTTGAACTGTGCCATCTGACTCTGCTGTGTGAGCGGCAGCATGGCTCCCAAGCTCAAGAACCTGAGCAGCACGATGCTTGCAGGCTTGATCGTGCGTGCACACTCCTGCCTTCAAGCTCTGCTCTGCCAGGGCTGATTGCAGGATGGCTGGTGGCCAGGCAGGGCTCCTGACAGCTATGCTTGCACTGCCTCCAAGCAGCTGACGCAGGCGTGAGCTGTGCTGCCTGCAGGCGCTTGCGAAGGAGGACTTGGTGCGCGAGCAGCAAGAGCTGCTCGAGGCATACGCGAAGCATATCAAGCAGAAGTCCGAGAAGGTCATGATTACGCAGAACGTGCTCGCGGAGCTTGAAGCGCGCCAGCAAGACTTTGCAGACAACAAGGTACGCCGCGGGAGCCTGGCCTGCACGTGATGCTGTCAGTGCCAGGGGTGCACGAGCAGTTCAAGCTTGTAGACGAGATGTGGAGCTGGTGCTAGCAAGGCCTGTCGCCGGGGCCTGGTCTGGACATGTCTTCATGTGCCAGGACTGTGTGAGCCTCAAGCTTGCAGGCGTGGTGCAATATCAACACTACAGTTGCACAGCAGTCGCCGCGATGGTGAGCTCAATCACAGCAAGCTCAGAACATATATGGTCTATGAGGTGCTGGGTTGCTGGGTTGCCAGTCGCAGGAGCCTGGCCTGGACATGCTTTCATGTGCTGGGAGTGTGTGAAGCTCAAGCTTGCACGTGGGGTGCAACATCAACACAACAGTTGCACAGCAGTCGCCTCAGTGTTGAGCTCAGTCACAGCAAGCTTGTGACATAGATGGTCTGTGGCGGGGTGCAACATCAACACAACAGATGCACAGCAGGCGCCTCGGTGTTGAGCTCAGTCATAGCAAGCTTGTGACATAGATGGTCTCTGAAGTGCTAGGTTGCTGTTCACTGGTCACTGATTGCTGGTTGCCGGTCGCTGGTTGCTGGTCGCTTGCCGATTTAAGAGCGTGCGAGCTCGCAGCTTGCAGGCAGGGTGCTGTGCCGCAGCAGGACATTCATGGCATTCATGGCAGAGGCGCTGAGCGTGGTGTGCATGGCAAGCAGGGTGGGCCTGCTGCTGGTGCTGCTGCCGCTGCCCCCTCGGGGCCGAGCTCGAAGAACATGGCCGCAACAGGCCTCGGCCGGCCCAAGGTGCGCCATGCATGTGATGCGGAGCCTGGCTGTGGAAAAAAGTTTGTCGCAAGCAGGGCATGTCACAGCAAGCTCATTGCAGGCAGGGCTGTGTGCTATGCCTGCTGCTGCGCGCAAGCGCGTGCGCTCACAGCCACTCCCCGTGGATGGCCTGTCACCAGCCATGCTGTCACTGTAGAGCGGCGCATGCTGACTCCCTACCCAGCTGTGCATGACCTGGCGCCTATGCCGACGCGCGCAGGCAGCCAAGCGGCCGGCGGACCTGTATGACTTTTAAGCAATGCACAACATACTATATTTTAAGAGACCTCCCGTTCACTAGTGTCACATGCAAAATCGGTACTCACACCAGTACCAGCACTCTCGCTAAGTTCACAGACGCTGAATGTATCTGAAATGACCTCTGCTGTGCTGCGAGCAAAGTCACAGCATCATGCACAGGCGACTTACATACAGAGCAGCGTCAGCTGGCCGGCATCTGCGCCAGCGGCTGAGCGCCATATGTCGAGAAGAGGTAGCGCACGATGTCGGCAGACTCGCCAATCGACACGCCGGTATTGCGGTCCACAAGGAAGGGCACGCGCGCGCCCGGAGCAAGGTCTGCAAGCTCCGCCCTGAGCGCCCCATGCCAACAGCATCAGCCCGCCGGCTTGCGGTCCAGGCCCTGGGCGCTTGCTGAGGCGGCGACAAGGCCTTTCCAGCTCTCCCCAGTCACTGAGAGCCGTGTCGGCCCAGGAGCAGCCAGTGTGAGCAGCAGCGCACACAGCAAGCCGCCACTGCACATCACCAGGGCCCCAGCATGCCGACCGTGACTTGCGTGTGGCAGCATGTCGCGGCAGCTGCCATGAGAAATGACCCTGAAAAGAAACGGCGTGAGTACCAGGTGGCGGAGCGGACCTGTGCCGGCTGCCCTTCCCGCAGCTCACAAGCTCGTATGGCAGCTCCAGCTCCGCGAGCGCCTCCCGCACCTGGGCCCCCAGCAGCGCTCGCTCGACTCGCAGGACACCAGCCGGCAGGTGCGCAGGCACAGCGCGCCACCCGGTGACGAGACATAGGCGTATGCCCGTACGCATTCGCGCCTGCTGTGCGTGCTACGCCATGAGCCTTGCCTGAAAGTGCGCGTGTGCAGTGACAAAAGGCAGAGAAGAAGGCATGGAGCGGAGGGTAAGGTAGCGAAGTGCATGTTGCGGAGGCAGCACGAGCTGCACGCTGCGCTTCAACTGAACAGCGCCAGCCCTGGGGCTGCCCGGGCGAGCGGGCGGGCTGCGCGCGCGCACCAGGCGCGCGAACTGGTTGGACTCGTACGACCACAGGCGCAGCAGCTGCGCGGGCGGCTCAGCCGCGGCGCGCTCGCAGCGCACCATGCCCCGCCCCAGCCTCAGCAAGGTTGGCACCCACCTGCGCGCATGCAGAAGCAGTGTGGTAAAGTCTTTCCACAGCACAGAGTCATCGCATCTGCAGCGGACTAGTCAAGAGGACATACACCTCTAGAGCGCTCTTCTCTCAGGCCCGCCCTTCCCGGTATCGCACACATACAAAAAGCGCTGCATGTCCAAGCGCCGCACCCTGTGAGCAGCGTGGACTCGAGCAGCATCGGCGGCGGCCGCAGCATGCTGCCGCCGTACGTTTCGTACAGGTAGCGCGCGACCACATCGCTCTCGTACAGGCTGCGGCCGGTGTTCTCGTCCACCAGGAAGGGGAACTGCTCCTTGCCGCCCGCCGCGCGCACGGCGCCGCGGTGGCGCGCGGCGTCCTTGGGGCAGGGGTACACCTGCGGCCCGCAGCAGGCTCGCGGTGGTCGTGCGCCCCTGCACCAGGGGCGCGCCGGCTGTGGCTCAGGACACCCTCGTCAGGGCGTGCAATGGGTTCCTCTCTGCATTGTGAGATTGCGTCTGTGCCAACCAAGCATGGGAGACATGACGCATGAGGCCAGGGAACCAAACGACCTGTTTTCAGCCCAATTGCAGAGAGAAGAGCACATGTTCGCCTCCATGTCGGAGGCCCCCGCGCCTGCACCACCAGGTCCAGGTCGGTGATGGCCTCCCTGACGCGCCTGCGCACAGCCACGCTGCCTTTGCACAGACTGCATGCCATACCTCTGAAGGCATGCCTGTGGGTCAACGCACGGGTCAAACGCGCTGTAGTCAGCTGGGCTGCCTGGGCGGGCAGCCCGCGCGTGGGGGGCGGTAAGACTATAAGGACGGGCACATGCAGGCACCCTCGGGCAAGAGCAAGGCTTGCAAGTTCACGCAGAAGATTGGGCACCGCACACAAGCATGCAGGCATGCAAAGGCAGACCAATAACAACCTCTTACGCTTGCCAGGATGAAGCCGGCAACTCAACGCATGGGCTGTTATTGCATTCATGCATGGACATTCCTTCTGCATATGTATCTGTAGGTTATAAAACCGCGGGCGCCCGCGCCTGCAGAACGGGCAGGCCTCAAACTCGTACAGCTTGATGGGCTGCTCAGGCTCTGTGCGCCGCGCGCGCCCTGCCTCGCCCGCGCTCACGCCCAGGTTGAACGGCAGACGCGCCAGCGACGCGAGGCCGCTCGTGGTGACCTGCACGTCGCCGCGCGGCTCTGCTGCAGCGCACGACACTGCTTGTAAAAGGCAGGTTGCGTCTCCGCTTTGCATGCGGCCCTACTGCCGCTTCTCGCCCAACAGCCTCGCTCTTTCTGCGCGGTGGCAGCCTAGGTGGAGGCACACCAGGACACGCCAGGTGACCAAGCGCGAGCCACACAGAGCATAAACTGAGCCGGTCAGCTTTCAACCTGGCTGTGCAGCAGCGCCAGGAGGTTCTCCGCAGTACTGGTCCGACGGATACTGAGGAGGCGCACCTCCAGCCAGCGCGGGCGGGCAGCGGCCGCATCGCCTCCCGAGAAGGCCTTCAGCAGCGGGCAGAACACGGAAAGGAGGCGCGACGGGCCTCCTTTGGCAGCATCGGCTCCGTCTTCCGCGCACATGGGCTGCCGAGCGCACTGCCTGCCCCTCCTGCCCTGCAGTCCAGGACTGGATGAGCTTCATGATGGCGCATGGTCATGTCTGCAAAGGACCAACTCAGTGAACAAGCCTGAAGCAGTACCTGGACGCTTCTCCGGGGCGGCACCGTGCAGGGTGTGAACGTGCCTCTCAGTGACAAGTTATTTACCGCCATGGTTTTGCAAGTGAGCAGCTAGCTCCCGGGATAGCACAACGTATCCCGTATCACAGTACGCAGTAAACTCAACCGTGTGTCTGTGAGCAAGAGAGGGGCTGCTGCTGGCTTATTGAAACACCCTACCAGCCAGCTACTGATAGGCAGCTGACTCAACCTCGATACCAGCCTCGCCCGCGCAAGGGGTGCGCAAGTCCACAGTCGCCTAGCGCTTGTGAATACTGAATGGGTGCTGAACAGACATTGACCTGCCATGCGTCCTTGAAAGCATACTTGACCACGCCTGGCGTGCCTTTCCCGCCTACCCGCTGAACCCCCTTTGGCTGTCCTAATGCTTGTAAAGGTAGGAGCGTTGGTGGGGCAGGTGCAGAAGCACGTCGGCATTGCCAGTCGCGTTTTTGCAGCTTATGCGTGGCAGGCCAGCAAGCAAGCGGTGGCCTGCAGCAACGCGCTGCATACAAGCACGCTGCCACTGGCGCGGCTGACAAGTATCAGCAGGCGCTGCTGTGCTTCCAGTGCGTCCGAGTCCAGCGCAGGGCAGGCGCCTGGTGAAGAAAAGATGGAGGCTAGCACCGAGCACAAAGTGGTTGGCAGCTACACGTCTCACACAAAGAGGGTTTGGCTGGAACGGCTGCTGCGCGAGAAGCGCGGGGACGCGGGCTCGCGCCTGCCGGAGCCGCGCGAGAAGGCGCCCGTGCTGTCGACTGTCAGCTACCCCTTCAGCTCAGACCCCGTGTTGCAAGAAGAGGTGTGCAGCAACCGGCCGGTCCTGTCCGAGCGCGCGTGCTTCTGCACACCTCTTTGTAAAATGGGCAGTGCTCTACTTGGCTCCAGTGTTTCACAGCCATTTGCAAGGCCTCTGGAGTCACGCCCGAGGCAGGGATGGTGTGCTTCTATTTGCTGACTGGGTGCGCGCGGGCGCTGCGCAGTACCGCAACCCCTGGGACTTCATGCGCATGGGCAAGCTGCTGGAGGACCTGGACTCGCTGGCCGGCAGCGTTGCGTTCCGCCACTGGTATGGTGCCGCCCCTGCGACCAGTCCCGCCAGAGCTGTTCCAGGCGATCACCCATCACAGCACGAGAGTGTTGCACAAAGTGTATGCCACGCGCTATAGTCTGGCAGTTCATGTACGCTTGCTGACCCTGGTCACCGTGACCTTGAGTCATACCACGCGCATGTGCTGTAGGGCGGGAAATGCAACTGAGCTGCATGAGGACATGATGTATTGAGCTGCATGTGGACAGAGTGAATGACTTCCGCAACAGAGCAAGGGATGTGCAGGCTGGTAGCAGGGACAGAGCGGGGCTGGTACATGTCTGGTTTGCTTCTGCGTTATATTCTGCAGCCCCGAGTGAGCATGCTGTGTAGCTGTTCACCGTCGCAGCGACCCCCCCTTGCTTTGCAAGGTGTCAAATCACCGGCACAAGTGGACATGCAAGAATGCGCGGTCCACATAACAAGTAGGGCACCTCGTGAACACCTGTTGGTTTTAGAGGAGAGAGATGCATGTCAACCAGGCAGCGTCCAGGCGCGCAGCAACACCAGGATGCCTGCCCGGGCTGCCGCTGCTGCTGGCGACGGCCTTGGCGGACAGAGAAAATGTTTTTGACCTTGCTTTAGCGTGGCGTGCAAGCCAACCAGGCTGCGCCCGGGGCGTGCAGCGATGACGGGCTCCCCGACACGCGCCCGCCGCTGCTGGTGACGGCCTCGGTGGACGCCATCAACCTGCGGCACCCGCTCAGCATGGACAACGACATGGCCGTTTCCGGCCGCGTCGTGTGGACCGGCAAGAGCGCGCTGGACATCCAGATGAAGCTCACACAGGCGCGCGCCCAGCGCGCGCGCCTGCACTTGCAGCCCCCGCACGGTGGAGGGCCTAGCTCGACACCCTGTCAAAGGAATACCCTGTCAGAGGAAGGAAGGGGGCTTTCGCGGCGCGCAGCAGCAGCAGGACGTGATTACATGCGCGATGGGTTGTTTGCGTGCGGCAGAAGTGGTGAGGGTGGTTAGGGGTGGTGAGGGTGGTGGTGAGCGTGGTGAGGGTGGTGAGGGTGGTGAGGGGTGGTGACATCCAGAGCTGTTAATAGCATATGCATGACGCGCAGCTGCATAATGCAGCACACGCAGCGCAGGCGCCGTATGGGGCCGAGGCCAGCCTGGTGGCGCTGTTCACGTTCGTGGCGCGCGACCCGCTCAGCAAGAGCGCGCTGGCAATCAACCCGCTTGTGCCAGGCACCGACGCGGACAAGGCGCTGTTCGCTGAGCGGCAGCGCGTCGCCGACGAGCGCCGCGCCGCGCGCCGCGCGGCCGGCGCCGGCGCCAGCAGCAGCGGTGCGCTGGTGGCGCGTTGCATGTCAGCCGCCGCCTGCAGCCTGCAAAAAGTGTTGCGATCACACTCACGTAGCTACCAGCAACCAGGAACGCAGCTCATGGAAGTAGACCCTGGAGGCTCGCAGGGCTGACCACTGCAAGCCAGCGCCTTCCAGCTTCATTATGCCTGCCCTGCAGGCAAGCCATAGTCATGCGTCCACACACACCTGAGCACATGCCTACCCCATCCTCACCCCGCCCTGCCGCAGGCGCGGAGCAGCAGGCGGCGCGCGCCTGGGCGGGCGAGCAGCTGGCCGAGGCGCGCGCGCTCGTGGACCTGCCCGCGCTCGCGCCGCCGGACGCCATCCTCATGGGCGCCACCGCGCTGCACAACACCTTCACCTGCCAGCCGCAGGTGGGGCGCGAGCGCGCAGGGCGCCTGCCCCGAGCCGCTATGCTTGTGGACTGCACCTCTGTGCGCCGAGCGTGCTCCCCGCGACCACCACTGACAGGAGCCAGGTCTCGAGCACGGACCTTCACCTGCCACGCACGTGCCAGCACGCACGCAGCGTGGGGCTTGGCCGCGGCCCACACGGCCGGCTGCCGCGCGGCGCGCGCGGGCATGAGCCGGGCGAGCCCGCGCAGGTGAAGAACATGAGCGGGCGCATCTTCGGCGGCTTCCTGATGCGCCGCGCGTTCGAGCTGGCGTTCGCGACCGCGTACACGTTCGCCGGCTGGCGGCCGCAGTTCGTGCGCTGCGAGGAGGCGCGCTCCTGTGCGCTGCCTGCAGGGTGTTCCGGCCTCCAGGCCGCGCAGGCCTGCTTGCCCTTTATCCAGTCGGGGTACGCTGGCCACGTAAGCTCTTCTTGCCACCCGCTTCCCGCGACACTCTGAGCGCCATGCCCTAGCTTGTGCCCGACAACCAAAGCTTGCGTTTGCGGCAGTCCTGCGTAAGTGGACGGTGGGGTCCGCATGCACAACCCCTATGCCAGTGTCACGCAGAAGGCGCTCTGTGAGCCGCTGCTACATGTCAGAAGCCGACATGCTCCCGCTGTGCGCGCAGGTGACGTTCCAGCGGCCGGTGGAGGTCGGCGACCTGCTGCAGCTGCGCTGCCACGTGCTGCACACGGACGCGCGGCACGACCTGGGCCGGGTGCGCAGGCGGCCTGCGAGGGCGCAGTGGGGCTGTCTCAGCCTGCTCAGCACCCACGTTGAATTTGGGCACATGTTTCGTGTGAGGGCATGCAGCCACGCAGCTTGTGTGAGCTGGACTGCGGGCTCGCTCTGCCGTTTAGAGCTGCAGATGATCAAGAGACGACGGGTAGAGAGTTGCCCCCGCCTGTCGCAGGAGGCTCAAGCGGGTGCATGGCCGAGCGGCAGGGCACCATCCACACGCAGGTTACGGCCTCGGTGACCAAGCCGGAGGCGGTCTGCTCGACTGTGACCAACACGTTCCACTTCGTGCGCCCCGCCGGCGCTGCCCCGAGTGGCGCTACGCGTGTCCGTGCCTGCGTGGTGGGCACTCAGGAGAGCGGCCTGCTAGCCAGTCCCAAATTTAAACGCATGGCAACACTTACAGTTCTGCTGGTAAAATTGGGGCCATTGGCTGCCTTTGGAATGCTGCTGTGTGGACAGCCGCGTGCTGCACAACACGGCCGAGCCCGGCAGCGTCTGCGTGCAGAGCGCGTCCTGCATCGCGCGCCTGGCTGAAGCGCTGGGCCCCCCCTGTCATGGCGCAGGTATTCAGCACCGAGCTGGCGGGTTTCCGCCGGCCGGGCTGCCGGCTGCTGCGGCGCGTGCTGCCCGCCACGGAGGAGGAGGCGCGCCGCATCTGGGCCTTCTGCCCGGTGGCCGACAGCGCATGACCCCCGCGGCCTGTGGGCGGAGCGGTCGAGCTGCAGCCGCGCTGCAGCAGCACCTCAGGAAGAGCGGGGCTGGGCGGAGACCCCCGGCGCTGCTGCGCGTGCCGACTGCCGTGGCGGCGGAGGCATGCCGCATATGAGCTGGAGCGAGAGGTAGCCTTTGTAGGTGGGAAGGCCGCCTGTGTGCGCTGTCATGAGCGCCCTCCTTGCATGGTGGTCGACTGCCCCGTCTGTGCATGCTTTAAATATGGAGCAATGCTGCCTGGCTGTGCGCGACGTGCGTGGTGCTGGGATCATGGCTGGAGATGAGCCGCGGTGCACCTGTATCTGTGCCTGACTCAGGGAGCATTGATCAGTATGTCGCAGCAGCACTGGCTCAAGCATGTGATGCTGTTCTGGTGTGTTCGTGTGCATGACCTCGTTGTCAACAGTTTGTCAGGCTTATGCTTGTTGCTGCTCGTCGTGCATATGCTATGCTGCGTCACATGTTGTGCCAGAGTGTTACAGATATGTTGTCCAGCATGGCTATCAAGTGTGCTGCCTCAGACAACATATGATGCCTATGAACAAGCGTCTTGACAGATGTAGAAAGCGTGAAGACGCGCAAAGACGCATCCCATAGTCAAAGCACCATGGGCGATTATCCGGTATGACATCTTCAACCCAACCAATGCACTGAACAAGAAGGGAGGCTCCCCAGAAGCCCATAACTTGCATGCAGAAAGGGCTAGTGCTTTTGTGCCTCAGCCCTATGCTGTACGATGCTTATGCACACACTCAGCACTCACTGCGGGATATTATATGATCGCGGCATGCGGGGCGCGCCTCTCCCCTGACTCTCGCGCGGCGGGCAACGAGGAGGACGCGGCGCGCACGTGGACCCAGCGGATGAGTGGCTGGGTGACGAGGGCACCGTGGAGGGTGCGCAGGCTTCCCGCGCGGACGCTGTAGGCGGCCGGCAGGCGAGGCGGCCCTGCATGGGGGGCGGGCGGCCGCCCACGCCCTGGCAGGACATGTTGCCTCCGAAGCAGGCTCAGGGGGAGGCTGCTCATGAGGAGGGCAAAGGCACGTGTCATGGACCTGGAGGCATGGCGCGCAGGCGTCTGCTCTCAAGCTGCGCGGCTGCACGCCAGGGGACGCTGCGATGCTCATGGGGGTTGTGTGCACCCGGGTCCACCAGGGGGCCACTACAACCAGCCGGGAATGCTGCTGCACATACAGGCACTGTGCAGTCCGCGGCTGTCTCCCGGCGCGCATGTTTATCACGCGCATGGGGCCGCAGCGCCCCTGCGGACTCTGGTGACAGAGTCTGCGAGCAACGCGCTTCTGTGCACCCCCGTGCGCAGTACAGGAGGTATTAGCTTGGCAGCAGGCGTGTCACAACCCCGTCATGCTATGCAGGCTTCACGGGGTGGTTCGCCCCAGCGCCGGCCGCGGGCGGCTGGGGCGCCCACCAGCCCAGACCAGGCCAGCGGCCTCGCCGGTGGGCGCCCCAGCCGCTGCAGCAACCGGTATGGTGAGCATGCCCGTGAGGCCGAACAGCAAAACAATGGTGCGGCACGCGTCCTGCCAATATGCATAGCACCTGCCTGCACTCAGGCTACACACGAGCGCCTTGCCCGCAGATCCTGATACCAGCGGCCGCCGTGGCGGTGCCGCCCACGAGTGAAAAAAACATGCGCGGGCAGGAAGCCACGGACTGTACGCTGCCTGGCGCGCAGCGGTGCTCCCCGCTAGTTGTTTTGGGCCCCTGGTGGGCCCGGGTGTGCACCCCCAGGAACACCACCGGGTACGCTGACGTGCAGCCGTGCAGCGTGCGCGAGCAGGCGCCTGCTGGTCAGGCCTCAAGGCTCTTGACAAGTGCGTTGCCCTCCTCTTGTGCAGCCTCCCCCCACCCCCCAACACTTGTTGGGAGGGCTATCTCTGTCCAGGCGGACAGGCAGCGCGCCCGCTGTCAGCGTGCGTCACTGGCGAGGCACGCGCCTTGGTTCCACCGGCACTCCAAGACACCAAGTGAGCCCGAGCTCATCAGCTCGCACCTGCACGTGCACCCCGGCAAGGGGCCCATCAACCAGTTGTTGTTACAAGCGAGTGGTGTCTCTCTCTGTCTTCAGCTGTTAGTGAATATCGCTTTCACCGTGGCACACGGCCGTACTGGTCGCTGGTGCCACAGCGTGCCGCCAGGAACACCCCCAGCCAAAGCGGGTGGCCTTGGAAGACACGGCGTGGCACACACAAGTGCACCTGGCGGTGATCCCAAGGATGCCCTCGTGCAAAGTCCAAGGACAGGAGAAGGCAATACAGCTTATCCTCAGCAAATAATACCTGGACAGGGCGCCTCTATCACCAACTCACAGCGCTGCCTGAGTGGCAGGCATCCGTACCTATTTGCCTTGGGTTGACTGCCAGCTGCTTAGACTAGCGCATCTCGCGCAACACAATACACCTCGTGCTACGCAGTGCAAAGCTGACTATACCTTGGTAAAGACAATGACTCTCCTTGGACTTTGCACCGAAGTTTGAACGGGAGCATGTTAGGGTCGCTGGCAGACAGGCCGTTCTTGCGGGAAGTGCGCCAGTCGCGAGGTGCTGCATGTATCCAGCCACACTATGCCTTAATAAGGGAGGACATATGAAGCTGTTCAGACAGTGTGCAGACCTCATCCCTCGGTCTCCGCACTCACATCTTTCGAGTCACATGACGTGCTTGCACGCCTTCAGACGTGTTGCAAGACATCTGACCTGGGAAAACACAAGGGCCTGCGTCCATGTAAACGCAACAGAGCCTGAGCCCACGCCTGACTCTGCAAGCTGTCTTGGCAAAGGGTATGTCCTGCCAGAGCTATGCATGCCGCGGCCTATGGGAAGCCCATGTCCTCATAGCATCATATTGGTCAGTGTTGTGATGCAACTCTGCGCTGTTGTGATGCAACTCTGCGCGTCGTTGTGCATTATCGTCTCCTCCAGACTAGAGGCTCCAGGGAAGGCCTGTCTAGCAGGTGAAGTGCATGCCCCTAGCAACCCAAAGGGCCAGGGGCTTGTCAGAACGACAGAGGCTCGAATGAACTGAGTGGAGCCATGGTGCCGAACCAGGAAGATTGGTAGGCTCTTGCACATGATGCACAATAAAAATGTTGAAGCGGTTGAAGAGTGGTCCCAGGTCACCTGAGTGCGTAACACTTGCAACAGCCCAGAGTAAACCCCACGCCACCTCAACTCAATACACTCAATGCACGCTGGCACCTGTACATACAGCAGGCGCACGCACGCTCACGGCAGCCGCCGCCGGCACGACCAGTGCACCAGCTCACTTCTTCCAGAGCTCCTTGACGGCGCCGGTGACGCCCTTGCCAGTCAGGTTGAGCTTGAGCAGGCCCAGGAGCGCCACGCTCGTGCCCGCAAGCGCGCCCCACCGCGTCACGCCTGCAAGCACCGGGATACAGTTACGTCACCACCACAGCGGGCTGTTCAAACTCCAGCACTGCCTGACACAGCTCGACCCCACACCCTGCAGCTTGCACACCAGCTTGTTGACGTGTTGATAGAGGCAAACTGTGCTGCAAGCGCCGTGCGACTCCACCAGGTGTGAGGGAGGTCGCACCCATGACACTTTTGGGGACGTAATCAGAGATGACGCCGTTTATTGCCACATGTGCGTGAATGGGCACCGCCACGCCCAGCGCAAAGTCTGTCGCACGCAGTATTATGCCCTGCAATGATGAGAGCCACGCTTCAGGCAGTAAGCACGCTGCTGGACAAGGACTGTTGCTAACCACTTGAAGCCCACTCAGGCACGTAGTGGTGCAACACACCTCCGGTGCCAGGAGCGCCACAGGTACCAAGCCTGCGTGCCGCACGTTGCAGGCATCAGCAGACCATTTCGCGACAGGGCCGTTCCGACTCGCGCTACAAGCGGGGACAGGACCAGGCACCTGCCAGCGCAATATGGGTGTTCTCGTACAGCTTCTGAGCGGTGGACCCCGCGGCGTCCGCTGCACGCAGGAGAGCGCACACGTCAGGCGCCGCAACGATGCGCGTATGCGCAGGGAGTCTGCGCAGCACAGCTCTGCTTGCGCGCACCCTTGAGCACCTTCTGCAGCGGGCTCAGGTTGCTGCTCGCCATGCCTGCGGCAGCCGGTCCAGCCCTACCGAGCCGCGCGTCTCGCCCCGCACAGATGTGCGTCCAGAGCAGGCGCAGCGCTACCAGACAGTAGCGCCCAGAGACACTCCTGACGCAGGGCAGTGAAAGAACCTCAAGCAGAGGAAGCTCTGCAAAAGTATGTACTATATGTGTGCACCAGAGACCCTACTTCTGCACAACGTCGCGCTGGCCGAGGCTGCAACGAAGTGTCGGAGCACAGTGGTGCTCAACCAAGGCACCCGCGAGACCAGTCTTGTGCACGGGCCATGGCGCGCGTCCTGACCGGCGGGTTGGCGCGGGCAGCGCAGGGCGTATTACTCACCAACGCACAGCAGGGGCAGGCGCTGCCTGCTGCGGCGGGCGCCTGCCTGCAGCACCTCAGGTGCTGGCCCTGCCCGCCGTCCTACGGCTCCCTTGTTCAGGTCTGGAGTGCTTGTCGCCTGTCCCATAGCGGGCAGATGGTGCTGCTGTGCTCCTTGCAAGTGCATGGCGTCTGGGCCTGCCCGTTGGCTTGCGCCGCGCTGCGCCAGCTGCGCTGGCACGAGTCAACACGGACTGGAGAGCTTTGCAGGGCGCACGGCGGGGGCGTGCCCGAGTTCTGGGGCAAGGACTCGCCGTACCACCCCGGGACCGGCTTCCTGGGCACGCCGCCAGACCACCTAAACGTGCGGGCCCTGCGCTGCTTGTGCTGCTGCACAATCCGACAGTGCCTTTGACGCTGCGCGCTTTAATGCTCACCAGAGGGCCTGTTGACTGTTTCTGCAGAGCTCTGAAGGGCGTGCGCGTGCGCAGCTGGTGGCCAAGCGGCCAGTGTCGCCGCACGTGTTTGAGATCGATGGCAAGGGCATGCACTACAAGATGCCCATCAACGCGGTCACCTCCATCACGAACCGCGTCACCGGCACCGCGTTGACGGTTGGTGAGCGCACTGCAAACAAGCTCAAGAAGCTCAACAAGCTCTGACACGAAAAAGCTGACGCTGTGCTGCCCGGGGCTGCACCCTGGGAGGTCGACGGCCAGCGCTCTGGCGCCGCGCGAGCGAAAGGGGCTGAAGCGCCTGCTGCCGCCTGCAGGCACGTGGGTGGCGGGCGGGGTGGCGCTGTCCGGCGACCTGGTGGGCGCGGTGGAGGCGTTCAAGGCGGCCGCGCCCGCGCTGGTGCTGCCGGCCAAGTTTGTCGTCGCGTTCCCGCTCGTCTACCACTACCTGGGCGGCGTGCGCCACGTCATCTGGGACAAGGCGCACTATGGCAACATGGCGCGCCCCGCCCCGCGCGCAGCCCGGCCGGCGGCGGCAGGCGCTTTGGCGCGCGTCACACGCAGAGCCGCGCCGCCCACCCCTCGCAGCCAGCTGTGCATGCCGCCCAGCCACTGCCCCTCCCGCGCCTCTGGCGCCCCCGCTCTTGTGCGCAGTGCGTCGCTGCAAGCTGTTGCACGCCTTCGAAGGGTCGACAAGGGCTGCCTCGGGCGGGAGGTAAGCTTGCAGGAGTTTGAGGCACCCTCACTGAGGAGTGTTAGGGTAGGGGTTGCTGACGCGCCGCGCGGCGCGCGCAGGCCAAGAAGGACAGCGCACTGGAGAACCCGATGGTGACGCGCGCCTCGCAGGTGCTGGTCCTGGGCAGCGTGGTGGGCACAGTGGCCATTGCGGCGGTGTCCCTTTGAGGCCCGGCTGCTCTTGCGCGCTGCCTGAGCAGCGTGGCGGGCACGGTGGCTACTGCGGCGGTGTCCCTGTGAGGCCCCGGCGGCGCCTGCATGCTGCGTGGGCAGCGTGGCGGGCACGGTGGCTATCGCGGCGGCAATCCCTGTGAGGCCCGGCCGCTTTCGCCTGCTGCCTGGTTGAGACGGGAGCTGTGTAGGCTCGAAGGTCTGTATAGCGCTGGGCACTGTTATGCAGCGGGTGGGTGAGGAGCGGGTGCTGATGCATGCGTGCTAGGAGCCGTGCAGAGGCTTGGGAGTTGTCTGGGGTGGTTGCGACGCAGTAGTAGTGAATGGGCAGCCAACTCGCGTCCTTCACAGGGTTGAGGGTGGACACCGCTGCCGCGGCCCGCCCACCTACTGGCTGCAGTCGCGCGCTTGTGCATTAAATACTAGGCCACAGGAGCAGAGCATGACCGATGCGTGGGCCAGGTCGATGCAGGGGCGCAGCGTGCTCAGATGGGGCGCACTGCCCAATGAGCGCTTCAGAACTGCCTCTGATATTATGCTGCACACGGCTGGCCTGGCGAAAGCAAGCTACTATTTTGGCCCCATCCTTCCCGCCTTGCAGGCTCGGGCAACAGGGCACACCCAGCTGCAGATGGCTGCACGAGGAGCTCAGCGGTCCTCCAGCTCTGCCCACGTCTCAGGCCTGTGGCGCTCTTCCCAGCTGGGCTCTGCCCAGCGAGCTCGAGCCTAACCTGGGCCAGCGCCCTGCACTGCCAGCATGCAGACCTCCCTGCTCTACCCCATGCGTTGCGGCACGCCTGAAGCGACCTGGGCAGCCCCGCACCTTGTTCCGGCCGGCCGCGGCGCGCCCGGAGCGCCCTGGGCAGCCCTATGCGGCCTTGAGCCGCCGCTGCTTGCCGGCCTCGCTGCGCTGCACGTACGACTTCAGGTTGGCCATGGGCGCCAGCAGCAGCAGCGACATCACGCATGCCACGCCCAGCGACACAAAGTATGCCTGCGCGGGCGCGGCAACGTCGAGTCACTGAACTGACACGCAGAGTGCTGAGACTAATTATTGCATGTGGCTCAACTGCACTAAAGACGTAACCGCCTAGCGGTTTGTGTCCACCCGCACCGCGCGGCGGGGAGCGGACAAGAAAGTGCGCCGGCGGGTCTCGCGTTACGCCCTTTCTAAGCGCATTGCGATGCAAGGAACCAGCGGCGCCGTATCTGCCAGGCTCCACGCGGCCGTCTTGCCGTCAGCTCGGCCGCGCGGGCCTGGTGAGCATGGCTGCCCGCTGGTCGCTGGAGGCCACGGTCCGGGCGCGGGGCGCGCCTCCCAGCCGTAGTTTTTTACGATGATGGACAGCGGGATGCCCGCGTTGGCCGCGCCCAGGTACGCGATCCAGCCCAGGAACCCCTCGCTCGCGCCCACCGACTCCGGGCCGACCTACGCGCCGCGGCCGCGCGCCCCTCGCTCCCGCTCCCCACCGACTCCATTTCCAAGTGACGCCGCGACCAGCGTGCGGGGGGCGCGCGACGCAGCAGGGCTGCTGACAGTGCAGCGCGAGAGCGGGCGGGGCGAGGCGGAGCTAGGGTGGCGTGGTTAGGGTATATGGTTAGAGTTGAGGGCGGGGCGCGCCAGCTCGGCGCCGCACAGGCCGATGAGCATCTGCGGGCCGTACAGGAAGAAGCCGATCATGAACACGGTGGCCCACTGCAGCTTGGGCATGGAGGCCGGCGTGAAGTAGAACGCGGCCAGCATGGCCGCCACGCCGACCATGTAGCCCATGACCACCTGCGCGCGCGCGGTGGCGGGACTGGGCTGCGGCGCCCGCTCCGACCCTGCCCTGTGACCGCCGCCCGGCACGGCGGGTCCTGGTGCGCGCTGGCTCCTGGCGGCGGCCCGCAGGGCCGCACAGGCTCGCGCGGAGACCATGAGCACGGGCGAGCGCTGGACGGCTGCGTACCCCGCCTGTGGGGACGTCGCGCCCGGATGGGTCTGCACTGCTGCACGGCCCGCTCAGCACACAGCTCCGCACGAGCCCCTCCTCGCGCCCGACCCACCCCACATGCGCATTTTTTAGCGCCGCTGCCCCCAGGCCGGCAGCGAGACGTTGACGACACGCAGCCAAGCCCTCTTCATTATATGCAACCAGCGGCGCCGCCAGGCACTGCATGCTGCGACCCCGTGCACACCCCCCGGGCGGCGCGCCTGCACGCGCTTGCCCACGTTGCCGCCCTTGGGCCGGCTGGCGATGAGGGAGTCGGAGATGCGGCCCGCCAGCAGGCTGCCGAACAGGCCGCCCAGCTCCAGGCCGGACACGCGGAACGCGGCCGAGCCCGCGTCCGCCACGCCCTTGGCCTGCGCGCCCCCCCGGCAGCCGGGCCGGACGTCAGCTGGATGTCCCTCGGGAGGGCGGGCGCCGATCGCGCCACGCTCTCAGCGGCGGCGCAGCCGGGGAGCTTCTGAGGAGAACCGCACAAGGTGACGGCTCGCCGGTCAGCCGGCGCGCCTCAACACGGCGGGAGCTCCAGAGCCAGGACGCTACGCACTGAAGCAGGGGCTCTCGGGCGGACACTGCAGACATTGTCGCGCCACCCTGGCCTCCTGGGCACCCTGCCCGCCCGGCGCACGCGCGCGGGGGCGCGCGCCTTGATCAGGTAGAACACGAACCAGGACGTGACGCCCTGGCGCACGACGTACACGAAAAAGTACGTGAAGGCCATGCCCCAGATGAACGGGTTCTTCAGCACGTTGTTCAGCAGCAGCGACATCAGCGACTCCTTGGGCGCCGACGCGCCGTCCGCCTGCTTCGGCTTGGCCTGCACCGTCTCCACGGGCGGGTAGCCGACTGCCTCCGGCGAGTCGCGCACCAGCAGCAGCAGCCCCGCGCCCACCACCAGGCCGGTCAGGCCCGGCACCCACATGCCTGCGCGCGCGCGGCCGGGGGCGTCTGAGACCCTGTGTAGGGTTTGGGCGCGCTGCCGCCGCGCGCCGGCAGCGGGGATGCGCCGTGCGCCGCAGAGCGCGCCGGGCCGCTGCGGGGCGGCCGCGCGCGGCGCCGGCCCGCACGCCGGCGCTTGAGCACTCACAGCGCTTGCGCCGTGCGGGTCCGGGCTGGGCGCGCGGGGCGTTACGGGCGCGCGCGGGGCGCACCGTACTTCCAGCCGTACATGCGCGCGGCGGTGCCGGCCACGATGGGCGCCAGGAAGCCGCCCAGGTTGTGCGCGATGTTCCACATGCCCCAGTACGTGCCGCGCTCCTTGGTCGCGAACCAGGTGGTCAGGATGCGCGCGCAGCACGGCCCGCCAAAGCCCTGCGCGGCGCGCCCGCCGTCAGCGGCCCTGCCGCAGAGCGGGAGCCGCGCCGCCGGCGCGGCCTGCGCGGCGGCGCGGGCGCGCGCGGCCGGCCGGCGCGCGCGCCTGCAGGATGCCGTTGAGCGCCCAGAAGGTCATGAACCAGGGCATCGCGTTGCCGGCGCCAAACAGCAGGTTGACCGCCGCGGTCGCCAGCAGGCCGCCGGACAGCATGAGCGTCGGGCTCGTGCGCGCGCCCAGCACGCCGCTGACAAACTTGGAGAAGCCGTACGCGATGGGGAACAGGCTGGTCAGGCTGCCGACCTGCGCGCACGGCGCGGCCGCGCGGCGCGTCAATGGTGTCCGCCTGGTGATGGCGCGACGCATCGCCGGCTTGCGTAACACTCTCCCGCCACCCGGCGCACGGCCTCTGCGAGCCGAGCTGGCGCCGTGGGCGCGCGCGCATCGAGCCGAGACGCGCGCGCATGGACACATGCAGGCTATCGGGGCGCGCTGCAGCAGGGCGTGGTGCATGCTCCCGCACATGCGGATCTCACCACCTGGGTCACCAGCCGGCACAGCCTGCACCGTGGTACATGCATGCAGAACGAGTAAGTGCTGGGTTGGCTGGGAACAGCAGGCCTACAGGCGGCGGCCCGGCCAGGCCGCGGGCGGGCGCGCGCCTGCGTGATGTCCATCTTCAGCGCGGGGTCGGAGACCATGACGGGCGCGGTGTACGTCAGGCTGTTGCGCGTCAGGTAGTAGCACGAGTACCTGGTAGTGGGTATGGTATATGTTAGGATTCAGGGTAGTGGCAAGAGTACCTGGCCACGGGCGGGCCAGGTCGCTCCGGGCGCGCGGGCGCGGCCCAGCCTCTGTTGCACTTCACTCAGAGCGCTGCTCGCATGCGCAGCGTGTCTGCATAGCCGCCTGCTTCGTTTCCTCGTCCAGCTCTGGCACACTGACCAGCGCACACGCAGAACTGCCCGTTGCGCGCACGCAGAAGCATAGCTGTCCTAGCACAATAGCTATATAGCTATCATAGCAGGCAACAGGCCGACGACCAAGGACACGGCCGTTCTTGCGGACAGCGTGGGTGACCCCGCGCACGCTTTCCTTCGCCGCAGCAGAGAGGGCGCGCACCCGATGACGATGCCCACGAAGACAAACATGCGCCGGACAACAAACGCGCGCGGGTACTCGGGCAGGTCCTGCAGCGAGCGGATTTCGCCGCCGCCGCTCGAGCCCTGCGCGCCGTCCGCCGAGTGCCCGCCGCCAGAGCTCTGCGCCGAGACAGGTGCCGGGGACTCAGCGCGCCTACTGTAGCCCGCGGCGAGGCCGCGTCATGGCTGCCTGGCCTCTTCCTGCCGTGTCCGCAGCGCAGCTATCAGAGCCCTGCGCCGCCTTCCAGCGGGGCGGCCTGAAGGCACCGCCTCACCTGGTTGTCAAAGTCTGTGCTGCCTCTGCCGCGGGCCCGCTTTGCATTATGCATCTGTCCTCAGCTATTTGGTGTGAGCGAATATGGCCTCTTAGATAAGCTGTGCTGCCCTGTGGACCATACTCTGCTGTGCCTAGCACAATGCCTGAAGACACAATGCGATTGCATCTCCCGTAGCGGCGCCCAAGCCAGCTATACAGGTACACAGGCGTGCCTGGCCGGCGGGCGTGCTGGGCCCGGCGATGGACTGCGCGTGCGCGGGGTCCCCCACATCGCCCTTGACAAGCGCCTCCCGGTCGGACGGGTCCCCCGCGGCCGCGCCCGCGGCGGCCGCGCTCACGGGCGCCGCGCGCCGCGCCGACCGCGGCGCGCGCGCGCGCTGCTGCCCGAGCCTGCGCGCCACAGCGGGTCCGCATGGGACGCGTGTGCGGGAGGGGGTAGACCGCAATGTATCAGCACATGCTCAGCGTCAAGCTGTGCCAGAACCAGTCGCCCCACACTCACGCCCCAGCAACAGGGAGAGCAGGCTGGTGGCAAGGGGCACACTGGGCCAGGCGCGGCCGCGTGGGCTGCGCGCGGGCATGGCCGGGCCGCAGATGGCACAGGGCGGGCAGCGCTGCGGCGCGGGGAGCCGCGAGGACGCCCATCGCCGGAGGATGGGCCGGCACCTGCGCACAGCCAAGCACCGCGCCTTGATTTACCGTGCCGAGCCCGCTGATCTGCCGCGTCACATTGACTCTGCGCTCCCCATAGCCGCAAGCGTAGCTTGCCCGTGGCGTACGCGTAGGTGCCGTGGTCTGCCAGCACCTGCAACGTTTCGGGCCCCTGGACGGGTCGCGCCAGGCCCTGGCCTATCCCATGATCCTGCCCAGGGGCGCAACACGCCTCCAGGGAGCAGGTCGCTGGGGCAGCACGCCGCAAACGGCAGCGCAGCACAAGCTACCTCTGGCCCCAGGTGAGGCAAAGCCAGGCATGTGTGCCTCAAGGCTGATGTGCTGAGGCCAATGCTGTGTACAAAACGGATCGCTTAGTTCCCGACGTTCAGCAGGCAGCTGCATGCTCCTGGAGCGCCACTGGCCCCGACCAGCTCCGGGATGTCCCCACCGAAAAAAGGGGGACTCGGTATAGAGCGACACGCCACGACCGCACCTTGCAGCTCCTGCACCTGCCCGCCCGGCCGCCTGTGTGCTCCCCAGACACGCGAGGAAGCAAGTGCTTCCGAAGCAGGCGGAAAGCTGGGCCCTGTAGGGTCTCATCTCCAGCCTCACAAGCTCGTTTCCTGGCTGTGTGCAGTCTACGGGAAGGGCAGCGTGCGGATCGGGCAACTTGAGAAAGATGGCAGCCACCCACATGACCACGCGCGCCCCGGTCGCCAGGCGCGCAGCAAGGGCGCCTTGGGGTGGCTCTGTTTGCGCCGCATATGCGCAGCGCTGCCAGGCCGTGTCCTGAGCAGCATATGGCGTGTTGCCAGCAGCACATGATATTACCTCACCCTTGTCCATGCGAGGCCATGCGCGTGCTCCGTGCGCGCAGGTCACAGGCGGTGTCCGCCAGGGCGCTGGGGCGGTCTGGCAGCGCCTTCCTCCAGGCGCGCTGTCTGCGGCACTTGTAATAGCGCTGGCTGAGGCTCCTGAAGATGCCCACTGAGACTGAGTGCTGCTGTGCTGTGCAGCAGGGCCGATGCATGGCTCGGGCGGCAGTGACGGTGTGCCCTCGCCCCGCTCCTGCCTTCCGTGCCGGCCATCTGTTATCCTCGAGCCCGGCAGTTCCAACGGCCCTGGTATGCGCAGGCCCGCCGCAGCGTGCGGGTGTTCGTCGTGAAGGCAGAGGACAAGACCGTCGTCATCGGCCTGGCAGCCGACTCCGGTGAGCTGGCAGGCCTGGGGAGTGCGCAGGCTTGCACATTGCCTCATGCTGGTCCTTGGCAGTATGCTGTCTTGTGCCCAAGCTGCTGCGGCGCTGTTCCTAGCAGCAAGCGCACGCTTGGAAGCGCCTGGATGCCAGCAGGGGTGAGCCCAACGTCATAAGTTTCTATGCCAACGGAGTGTGCGCGACGTCGGCCAGGCTGCGGCAAGTCCACCTTCATGCGGCGGATGACTGCGGTGTTTGGCGGCAATGCACAGCCGCCCGCGGGTGCGCTTGCGCAGGCCCGGGCTGCGGCAGTCCACTCGCGGGCTGCGGCAAGTGGACTGACACGAACCTCTCACCTGCTTCGTGTTGACCCGGGCGCCAGCTCTGCAGCTGCCCGTCTACCGCCACGCGTTCTTGGACTTGCGTATAGCAAGCTTGCGTGGCTGTGTTGTGGTACTGGAAGCGCACCCAGCTGCCACTGTCGCCCGGTGCCTTTGTCTGGAGACCAGGAACCCTCGGTTGTGCAGCACGCTCACGCAGCTGGCGCACCATGCTGTAGCAGCGCGGAGGAGGGAGCGGCGCTGCGCCTACAGCGCGCCTGAGACGCACCCGCCGCGCCGCGCAGGCGGCAACCCCGACTCCCAACACGCTGATCTCGGATACGGCCACCATGATCTGCCTGCACAAATATTTTACAGCGGCGCCTGAGCGCGCCCGCCGCGCCACGCAGGGGGCAACCCGGACTCCAACACGCTGATCAGCGACATGGCGACCGTGATCTGCCTGGACGACTACCATGCGCTCGACCGCAAGGGCCGCAAGGAGAAGGGCGTGACCGCGCTCGCGCCCGAGGCGCAGGACTTTGAGCTGATGTACAACCAGATCAAGGACATGAAGGCCGGCAAGCCCGTGCAGAAGCCCATCTACAACCACGTCACCGGCCTGCTGGACCCGCCGGAGGAGATCAAGGCGCCCAAGGCGCGGCGCCCGCGCCCGCGCGCGCGCCGCGCCGCCGCCGCCCGCGCAGCGGCTGCGAAGGCCTGCATGCAAGATACATGTCAAATATATACGCGGAGTGGTCATCAAACTGGTCATCAAACAGCTGTGGCGCGCTGCGCTGCTGCATGCCTGCGCCCAGCCGTTTTGCTGGCCCCAGCTCCCTGACGTCATTGGCAAGCAAGTGCAACTGCGGTGCATGCGGCCCCTGTCATGCATGCGCTTCATGGCGCAGCAGCATGCAGCATAAGCATTCGCATGCACAAGCGACATGATCACATGCAAGCCTGGCACGGCTGCTGCCGGGTCGCTGCCAAGCAAGGGCCAGGTCGAGGGCTGAGTCGCGGAAAAATCTTTGGAGGGGGGGAGCCCTAGCTGGCGCAAGCGCCGCAACGCCGTGCCGTCTTTCGAGCACTCAAGCCAGCCGTGTTTGCGGCGCGGCGCAGATCCTAGTTGCGGAGGGCCTGCACCCCTTCTACGACGAGCGCGTGCGCGAGCTGATCGACTTCAAGATCTACCTGGACATCAGCGACGAGGTCAAGTTTGCGTGGAAGATCCAGCGCGACATGGCCGAGCGCGGCCACTCGCTGGAGAGCATCAAGGCCAGCATTGAGGCGCGCAAGCCGGACTTTGACGCGTACATCGACGTGCAGAAGAAGCACGCCGACGTGGTCATCCAGGCGCGCCCCCGCTGCGCCGGACCAGGCGCAGGGCCTCGCCCCAGTGCCGGTAACTACATACCTCGTGCTCAGGAACCTCATGGCTTGGCGCTCGGGCTGCAGCGCTGCGGCGCGCATGCGCCGCGCCATGGCGCCTCAGCAAGCCGGCGCGTGTGCCGCAGTGCTCACCCTCGGGGGCGCGCTGCGCAGGCAGCCCCGCCGTGCGCAGCGTAGGCAGCCCTGCCATGCGCAGCGCAGCGCAGGCAGCCCTGCCATGCGCAGCGCAGCGCAGGCAGCCCTGCCATGCGCAGCGCAGGCAGCCCTGCCAAGGCAACTGACGCTGGCATGCGCGTGCGGTGCCCACCGTACCCTGACCCAACCCTGCGCTGCGCGACAGGTGCTGCCCACGCAGCTGATCCCGGACGAGAAGGAGGGCAAGGTGCTGCGCGTGCGCATGATCCAGAAGGAGGGCGTCAAGTTCTTCAACCCGGCCTACCTGTTCGACGAGGGCTCCACCATCTCCTGGATTCCCTGCGGCCGCAAGCTCACCTGCTCCTTCCCCGGCATCAAGTTCTACTACGGCCCCGACACCTACTTCGGCGAGGAGGCGCGCGCCGCGCCCGCGCCGGCCCCTTGCTCCTGCTCGCGCGGCGCTGCAGCGGGGCGGGCGCTCCGCCCCAGGGCGGTCGGGGCCGCCGGTCGGCAGCGGCGCCTGCAGCAGCAGCCGCGAGCGTCCAGCGCGAAATATGGCAGCTGTAAACTTAGCAGGCTGGCTAGCATTCCAGCAAGGCAGCCGTGCCGCTGAGCCTGCTGGCTGATGGGACATGATACCCGTTCCTGCTTGCACACCTTCCCAGGTGGTGGGGGCAGGTGCGTTGCGTAGGCTGGAGAACATGGCCATGCACCACAGGGTCTTGGGAGGGCTTTGTCACTGAGGCGTCTGCTTCAGCTGAGTTTGCGCGGCGGCGCGCCGCAGGTGTCCGTGCTGGAGATGGACGGCGCGTTCGACAAGCTGGAGGAGCTTATCTACGTGGAGAGCCACCTGAGCAACACGTCCGGGCGCTTCTACGGCGAGGTGACGCAGCAGATGCTGAAGAACTCGTCCTTCCCGGGCTCCACCAACGGCACCGGCCTCTTCCAGACCATCTGCGGGCTCAAGATCCGCGAGGTGTACGAGCGCCTGACGCAGAACACGGTCATGCCGGTGGTAGGTTAGGGCGGCAGGGTTCTCGTGATGCCAGCAGGGTGTTTGTGATGCCGGCAGGGTTCTCGTGATGTCTCGGGACGCCACCCGCGTCGACGGCTTGCAGCGTGACTTGGTGTCTTTGGGCACCGAGTGAGCGCAGCAGTCCCAAACACTGCAGCGTGCGGGGGCCTGGGGTACAGTGGGCGCAACAGTGCGGGGCGCAGACGGGTCTCGTGGCGAGCCCCGCGAGAGACAGGTTGTTGAGCCTGCTGCAGCGACCAGTGGGGGGTGCTGGTCGGCGCCTGCCTGGTGGCAGCGCTGTGCTGTGTGAGGCGCAATTGGGCTCGTGTCGTCAGCACTGTCCGCGTGATCAGATTTTTTATGGGTCAGGCATGTCCAACCGGCGTGCTCTGAGCTTGTAAGCATCAGTCCAGCACTGGCCTTTTGCCGATCGGCAACTGTCCGAGTCGGAGAGTGGTTGGGCACTGTACGATTTCACAATCTCCCGAGCGGCATCAACAACCGGGTACCCGCTCTGAGCGCTTCGCCATGCTGATCACCTCAGGTGATCCTCAGCCGGTGGAGCCTGGAGTATTCCTCATCACGAATGAGTACAGGTGTACATCGCCAAGGAGGGTGGCGCAGAGGGCGCACATGGGGTGCAAAAGCAACGGCCACTGGATGTGGTGTGGGGCGCAGGCAAGCACCTCCTTCAGAGCAGCTACACTCCTCGACAGACCTTGGGCTGAGCATGCTTTTGCTCGCTTGGTAGAAAGAGGCAGGCCCATGCTGCGTCTCAAATCGTGTGCACGCTAGCATTCAGGCACAACAGGCAAGGCAGTCACTCACGTGTTGGACACAGGCTTCTGCGGCTTAGCTCGAGACTGGAGCCTGCTCTTGGCCTTGCACGCTAAAGGAGTCTAGCAGCTGGCTCAACAGCTGCGCTATTCAACTTTGCAGCTGCGGCGCCCGTCTTGGGCTTCAGGTCTGTCACCTGTGCTCCAACACGGCGTGAGCTGGCTTTGTGGCCCCTCTCCCTGCCGCGCGAGCGCCGGCATTGCCGCACGTGGCTGTCCGGAAGCGGCTGTGTATAATTCGCGCTGTGGACCCTGCTCCCCTATGTGAGACGTCTGCTCTGCCTGGCAGCCACACATGCTTCTGGCACCTGGAGGACAGCCAGGCCTGCACGCACCGCAGGCGCGCCGCGCCGCCATGCTCCCGCACCCGCCGCACTCCTCGGGCTTCCACCTCGAGCTGCGCAAGGAGGCCGCGGAACGGCACCCGCAGCCGCGCTCGCGGCTCGGGCGCGTCGTCCTGCACTTCACGCCGTCATGGTTTGCCGTCAACATGGGCACCGGCATTGTCTCCGCCGTCGAGAAGATCGCGCCGTGCGCGCCCCGGCATGCAGGCGGATCTTGCGCGGCTGCGCAACCCGGTTGCAGCCGCCCGCCGACTGCACGGTCACAGCATGCGCGCCGTGCGGCGCGGCGCAGGTACCAGTTTCCAGGCATGGAGCACGTCGCCACGGCGTTCTTCCTGCTGAACATCGTGCTCTTTGTCATTTTCATGGTGGTCACTGTCGCGCGCTACATCGCCTTCCCCTGGGTCCTCTGGCGCATGCTCAACCACCCGGCGCAGTGCGCGCCTCTGCCCCCGCTGGCCCGCAGCATGGCCCACACAAGGCCCGCCGTGCACGGAGGCTGCTTGCATGCATGCAGACTGACTGCTTGCCACATGCACCTACGCCAGGCCTCGTTGGTGCTCCTGTCCCCTTTACGTACCGCATGCTCCCCAAACAGCTCTAGTGGCCAGCAGAATGCTGATCTCGAGAAACCTGAAGAGCATGCTGCCTGGCAAGCTGCCGCACCTGCGTCCTTGCTGGGGCGCAGGGCCATGTTTGCGGGCACGCTGCCGATGGGCCTGGCGACGATTGTGACCGGCATTGTGCTCATCGCGGTGCCGTACTGGGGCCCGCCCATGGCCGCGCTGGCCTGGGCGCTCTGGTGGGTCGATGTCGCGCTGACGCTCGCGGCGTGCTTCGGCATCCCCTTCATCATGTTCTTCGCGCACCAGCTGACGCTGGAGCACATGACCGCCGCCTGGCTGTTCCCAATCGTGCCGGCGGTCGTGGCCGCCGCGACGGGCGGCGTGGTCGCGGGCGTGCTGCCGACCGAGCAGGCCATGCTCACGCTGGCCGTCTCCTACATGCTCTGGTGCGGCCTGCTGAGAAGCTAGGGTGTGATTAGGGTCAGGGTAAGCGCCACAGGCCGGAACAGCGCGTGCATGATCCGAGCACGGTCGCGAGTGGCCGTGCATGACTTCCAGTCTCGGCCGTCGAGTGTGCGCCGGCGAGGGGTGCGCATGCGCTGTGCGACGAGGGACGCGATCACGGACACGACATCCCAGCCGTGCTGTGGAGGCGGTATGTAATATCATATGCGCGGGTTGCACAGACCCCTGCTCACGCATCATGCCGCTTGCGCAGCGCGACAGCACGCCCGGGCGGAGCGGCCATGCTCCGCCGGCCTTGGGCGCGCGGTGGCACAGCGCGCTGCACCCGCTGCGCCCACACAGGCCGGCCGCCGCGCAGGGGCATCGGCATGCTGCTGAGCTTCATCGTCATGGCGCTCTACTTCCACCGCCTCACCGTCTACTCGCTGCCCAACGCCGAGGTCATCGTCAGCGCATTCCTGCCGCTCGGGCCGCTCGGGCAGGGCGCGTTCGGCATCATGCAGCTGGCCGCCGTCGCGCGCGCTGTGCTGCCCGCGAGCGGCTTCGCGGCCGACGCGGCCGGGGTGGCCGTGCCGCAGGCGGGCGAGGTGCGGCCGGTCGCTGCCAGGCTGCCCGGGTGCCGGCAGAACGAAGTGCTTGGGGCCTGGAAAGAAGAGCGCAGGGGCAGGCGTCGAAGCTGTGACTTGCGCCGGCTCCCCAGCAGTGCATGCAAGCAGACCGCCTGCGGCGGCTGTGCTCGCCGGGCCCTCATCTCAGCGCATGCATGCCGCTGCGCACTCGTGCGGTGTCGGTTGGGAGGTGCGGCCAAGATACGTCTGCTGCATTACGCCCGCTCTGCTAAGTCAGGCACGCGCGCGCGCAGGTGGTCTTCGTGGTGTCGACGCTGGTGGGGCTGATGATGTGGGGCGCGGGCGTCTGGTGGCTGGTGCACGGCGTGACGTCCGTGGCCACGCGCTTCCTCGTGGGCGGGCTCAAGTTCAACATGGGCTTCTGGGGCTTCATCTTCCCGCTCGGCGTGTTCACCACGGCGCGCACCTCGCAGCCTCCCTGCTTGCAGGCGTCTAATGTCCTCCTCACCCATGCAGGAGGTTCCAAGGGATAAGGTCGGACCCCCCAAACAACCCACATGCCATGCGTCTTGTCACGACCTTGCGCTGGCACCCAGCGCTGTCTGGCATCAAGATAGGGTAGGGTAAAGCGGTAACAAAGCGCGTGACGTCGCGTGCATGCGCGCTGCGCCGCAGGCCACCATCCGGCTGGCGTCGTCGTTGCCCTCGCGTGCGCTGGCCGGCCTGTCCATGGCCTTCACGGCCGCGCTGGTGCTGCTCTGGCTCGCGGTCGCCGGCGGCACCGCGCGCGGCGTGGCCACCGGGCAGCTGCTGCAGGCGCCCTGCCTGACGCGCCGGCCCAGCCTGGACCTCCTGGCGGACGCCGGGCCGCTGGAGGAGTCGTCGGTGTCGCGGCGCGCGACGCCGCGCGCGCTGGACAGGTTGTAGGTTTACGGTAGGTCAGAATTGGGCGCTATACCCTATTATACGCGCGCTGGACAGGGCGTAAGCGGGTGCGTGGGCGGCTGTGTTGGGATGCCAGCGGCAGGGTGCGCCGGCGGAGCGGCGGCCGTTCGGCCGGCGGGCGGGGCGCCCGGGCGCCCTGCCTCGCCCGCCGGCTCGGCCTGCACGGCCGCCTATGCTCCGCAGCGCAAGAGGAGGTGTGGGCCGTGATCCATGCAGATGTGTGTCCTGAAAGCGCCGGCGGCGCACGGTGCGCGTGGCCCCACAAGGCCACCTGCATGCGGTGCGCACCTGCAGTTTTAGCACCTCGTGCAGATCACAGAGTTGCCGTGATGCCATTTGTTGCGAGCTGGCAGTCCTGGCCCAAGACTGCCAGCTCGCGAACTCAAACCCAAGAGTCTTGGGTTTGATTTCGCGCGCAGCCCAGGCAGGGTGCACATGCAGCTGCACACATGACCCACCCACCCATAGTTATGGAGCACCACTGCGCCAGGTGTGCATCTGTGCTGTTGTCCAGATCAGCATGTGAGACGGAGCAGCCTTGAGTACTTGTACCCGGTCCAAGTACAGGGCAGGACACTTCCGGAGGTTGGCAACCCAGAGTGCAGGTGTTTAAAATCTTGCAAGCTTGCGAGCATGTAAGGTGTGCAACTCCACATTTGCATGTCACGGGGCAGTTGGTTCATGCGCCGCTGCGCCGCACGCCAGCACACGTGAAGTTGCACCTCCGGGCCGCTTGCCAGCTAGACATGTTACATTCAACTCAGCGTGCTGGCCTGATAGCCGTATGACGAGCAGGCCTGGCCGGTGCAGCGCGCTCATCTTACACATGTGCGCACCAGCGGCAGACAGCCACCGACACAACAGCGCCCTTAGGTGCACAGAGCAGGAACAAGCCAAAGCAGAAGAGAGGCAGGAACAAGCCAAAGCAGAAGAGAGACACAAAGGAGGCACAAATGCGCAGAAGCGCATCAAATCAAATCCGCCGCTTCTTGCCGCCCGGGCCGCCACCCCTGCCGCCGCCGCCGCCGCCGCCGCCGGCGTCTGCAGTGCTAAACGCGCGGCTGTAGTCCTTGCCGTCCTTCTCCAGCACTGCCTGTTGCCACCGCGAGAAATTTGATTAGCGCCAGCGAGCACGAGGCGCATGCAAGGCCTCAGCCGAGGACTGCGCATGCAGACGGATGGAGGCAGAGGTGCCTACAAAGCTGCCGAGCTGCCTGGTTCCCCGAGGCGAAAGAAGGCACCCTCTCCCTTGCCCTCTGTCGGCACGCTCTCTCTTGGCTGCCAACGACAGGCTTCCCTGCAACCCCGGCCCAAGGTCACGGCGCGCGCCTGGATCTTGCGCAGCTGCCCGCTGAGCTTGTTGTCCTGCTTGCGTGTGAGGTCCTTGCTGGACTTGCGCCCGTCGCCGGCCTTCAACCCGAACTGGAACGCCGCCTTGGGCAGCATCTCCTTGTTCTGCTTGTACGCCTGCGCGCGCGGCGGCCGGCCAGGGCTGGCAAGCAGTAGCAACCAGGCCTTGCGCCTGGCCCCTTTGGGTTTCTTGCTGAGCTCCTACAGCCTGTCCACGCTCCAGGCGGCCGCCGGCGGCCTTGGCTGAACACCACCAGCCCAAACTCCCGCAGCTCTGCGCGCTGCCGCATGACCCGCACGGGCGCGCGGCGCCGAGCAGGGCTGCTGAAGCGCTGACAATGCGCGGTCGACCGCCGCTCCCCGCTCGGCCGGGGCTGCGGCTCGCCGCGCGTTCTTGCCCGGCCCCGCGCGCGCGCCTGCCACTCCTCGTCGGTCGCAAAGTCAGTGCGCGAGCGCCCGCTGCCGGCCTTTCCGTCCATGTGGCTGAAGTCAGCCTCGTCGTCGGAGTCCACGACCGCGCGCGCGTAGTCATGGTACGCCGGGTAGCACTCCGCGTACGCGTCGCTGACGAAGCCGGGGTCGCGCTCGCGGCCGTCCGTCTCCCGCCTGCGCGGCGCTGCGGCTCAGGGCCGCTGCCGGCGTTGCTCAGGTGCGGACAGGCCGGAAAGGTAGGTACGTGGGACTTGAGATCAAACCGCGAGCGGATACAGACGGAGGGGGGTCCGCCAATCAGTGCTGCTGTGCTGCTGGCGGCGAGCCATGCGAACGTGCTGCCTGACGCCTCTGCCTACACATCGCTGTCGCAGCGCGGTCCACAGCCGGGCCGGGGTTGCTCAGGCGGGGGCCGCGGCGGGCAGGGCCCTGCGGGCCCGGGCCGGCGGCGGCGGCGGCGGCGGCGGCGGCGCGCCTGCGCGACAGGTTGCCGTCGTCGCGCTTGAAGACCGACGCGAGGCCCGCCGCCTTCTGCTGCGCGGTCAGGCCGCCGGGCTCGGCGTCGCCAGCGCCGCCCGCGTCCGCGCCCGCCTGCCGCGCCAGCAGCGCCTGGAACTCCGGGTCCGTGCGCGCCTGCGCGCCGGGTCAGGGTAGAGTTGGGGCGCTGGCGCGCTGCGCTGGCCGCCCCAGCTGCCGCGCGTGTGCGGCGCGGCTGAGAGCGCACAGCGCGCCCGCGCGCTTCGGCACGCCTGTCTCACTGGCAGTGCAAGTGCGCATGCACGCGCTCGTCACGATTGCACGCTTGTGTGGCGGGAGGCTTGGCCTCCGCGGGCGCGGCAGATACAACGTAGTCTGCCCTGGGCCAGCAGCACGGGGGCGGCCGGGCGCGCCTGGTACGCGATGCTCTCCTGCGCGAACGCCTCGTAGCTCATGCCGGCCGGCCCCGCCGCGTCGCCGCCGTACGCGGCCAGCGCGTCCGCCGCGCTGTACCCCGACGGCGGCGCCGCCGGGCCCGCCTCCGGCGCGTCGGGCGGTGGCGGCGGCGGCGGGGGCGGCGCATCGCCCGGCGGTGGCGGCGGCGGCGGCGGCGGCGCCCCCGCCGCCGCCGCCGCCGCCGCCTCGCCATCCTCCACCTCCATGTCGTCCTCGGCGCCTGAGGCAAACCGCCCAGCCAGTGTTGCATCCGTGCGCATCACACCTGCAGAGCCGGATGGCGCTCGCAGTGTGCAGGTGGGCGCCGGCGAGCGCCCGCCCTCACGATGCCACCGCGTCGCAGCGGCGGCCACGGGTCCCGCGGGTGGCGCAGATCGCCACAGAGGCACATGTTGCGCCCATGGCGCCCGCCTGGTGGGCGCGCACCGGGCTTTGGCAGCGCGGGCAGGTCGCGCATGTCGTCCACAGTGTCAAAGTAGGCGCCGCGCGCGCGACCCCCTGCGCCGTTCGCGGGCCCTGCGCCCTGCGGCGCGGCCTCGGCCGGGGCGGCCGCAGCCGCTGCGCCGTCTCGCGGCGTGTGCGGCAGCGCCGGCTCGTACGCCTTGCCCGCGTCGCCGAAGATGTCGTCCTCGGGGTCAGCGGGCGCCAGCGGTTCCGCCTGCGGCACGCGCCACAGACGCTCAGCTAAAAAGTGCTGGCACGCATGCGTCGCAGACGCTCAGCTGAGCGGTCACATGATAATCAGTGATGTCTAATGAGCCAGCTGGTGCTGCTTGTGCCGCCCGGAGTGCAGCAATACCTCGTTCACAACCGCTCAGCTGGGCATGCTGGCGTGCCTTCCTGCAGAGGCTATTCATGCAAGCTCTCTCAGGGACCCAAATTGAGCAAGCGCTGCGACAGTGCTCGAGATGCAGCAAGCAACCAGATTCTCCATAAGGGTCCCGGCGACAGCCTGCGAGCGGCCGGATGCGCACGGGGGCGGCCGGTGCGGCGGCCGCCAGCGACGCGCGCGGCGCGCCATTCTCGGGGCCCGCCAGGCCCAGCATGCGCAGCTTGTCCTTGCGCTTGAGCCGTTTGCCGGCCGCGGTTGGCCGCATGTACGCCATGATCTTGGCCATGCGCTCCAGCACGCTCGCGTCCACGCCGCCCATCAGCGCGTCCACCGGCTGCGCATTGCGCTGCGCAGTCAGGCGCGGCAGGCCTGAAACACGCCTGCCCGCCGCTGGGCAACCAAGGGCGCCGCGATGCCTGGCCGAGTAGGGTGTGCACTGCCCTCAGGCAGCGCAATCAGTTGGCCTTCACAAATGATGAAGTCCTAACAAGCAATGAAGCTACTTTTAAACCCCATCCCGCACTCCACTGGCGAGAGCCGCACCGGCGGGCAGTCGGCCCGCGAGCGGCGCAGCGTGGTGGGGATGTCGGGCGCGCCGCCGCCGCCGCCGCTGCCGCCGTCCAGCTCGTACACGAACGCGGTGCGCCCGGGCTGGAACAGCTCGGCCGCGTTGATGCGCTCCGGCTCGAACAGGGCCGCATACACGCCGCGCGCCAGCGCCGACTTGAAGGCCATGTCCTGCGCGTCGCGGCCGCGCGTGGGGTGGCTGCTCGTCGGCGGCCGCTGCCGCCGACCTGTTTGCCCACGGCCGCCGACTCTGCGAGTGACGCCGCAGCAGTGCCCGAGCGAGCAGCATGCCAAGAGCGGCCCTTGCGGCGTTCCCTGTGCTGCGTGGTGCCAGCAGCGCTCTAGCCATGCACTCGGTGCCAGAGCATTATGAGCATCGTACCCTGACAAGTCTGTCCCACAGACCATAGCACAACCACAGCTGGAGTGAACGCATTGGGCTGGTAACAAGTGAACAGCAGTCCGCACACACAGCAATGCGCGCCACTCCTCTGTCCTGACAAGCTCACGTCCCCCCGGCCGCTCAGCACGGGCCTCGGACGCAAAGCAGGGGCCGCCGCGGGCGCCGCACCTCCTTGCGCACGCGCGCCTTGGGCCGCTCCGCCTCGGCCTTCTCCTCCACGTCCGCCTGCGTCAGCTCGCCGCGCACCTGCGCCCCGCCCGCGCGCGCCTGTGAGCGCCTGACCCGTCAGGAGCACAGGCGGAGACGCCACGCCCATCAGGTACGCCTCCCAGCACCTGCAGCGCACGTGTATTGGCTCCCCCGGACATCACGCGCGACAAGGCCAGGCAAGCACCCAGGGAAAGAACCGCAGCCAACAGTCAGCACCGCGCGAGTAGCGAGTATGTCCGCCTCGGGCGCTCACGCGCCCGCGTCCGAGCGCAGGCGGCACAGAAGAGCACCGCAGCGGCCCACCTTCTGCAGCAGCGCGTAGTCCAGGCCCTTGACCAGGTGCGTGTGCTCCAGGTCGCCGCCCAGGAACTTGGAGTCCTCGACGCTGATCTGGGTCATGCCGCCCTCGTCCAGCGCGGCGGTGCCCGTCGCCAGGCCGGACAGGTCGGCCGTCACGCGCTCGTAGTCCGGGTTGACGCCCTTGCGCCGCTCCTCCGCGCGGTCCCTGCGCGGCAGCGCTGCGCGCTCGCGCCCGCCGACCCGGGAGCCACTACCCGCTGACACGGGAGCAGAGCTTGCAGGACCGCTAGCTAGTTACAGGCCCCGAGGCAAGCTGTATGCAGACCAGCAGTCGCCCAGCAACTCCTGCCCATGCTTTCTACAGCAGTGCCGGTGTCACTCTCGGCAAGCTTTTGTACAGAACACGTCTGCAGTAAGCGGCGCGGACGCGCTGTGACTCAGAAACACGTGCAAGGCTCGTTGTCGGTGACGCAGCGCCTGGCCCTGCAAGCGCACCGGTACTTCTCCTCAGCGTCCCCCTCGCCGTCCTCGGCGACCGGCTTGGGCCGCCGGCTCTTCTTCTTGGCCTCGCCGGGCTCCCCGCCGGCTTTCTGTCGGCGCATCCGCGCCCCGCCGGGCGCGCCGTCCTCGCTGCGGTCCGTGCGCGGCGTCTCCAGCATTCGCCGGAAGTCTGCGTTGGTCTTTGGCGCCTGGGGCGCCGGTGGCGGCATGTCCGTCTCCATGGTGCCCGCTCCGGCCACCAGCCAAGCCTCCGCACAGCGCTGTCACAAGTGTGCACCTTGCCGTCGGGGTGTAGTGACTGGGTACAGTGATTGGTGATCAGCTGCTGCAAACTGGGCTCCGCAGCACTGCTTGGCAAGCACAAGAAAACCCACCCAGGTTACATAGATCTGTGTCTGGCACTAGTTCTAGTGCAGCGCTGGTGCAACTGTAGGCTTCAGCACTGAGTGCAATCTTGAGCCTCTTTCTGGAACTGCTTCGGACTCCTCTGTATCCAACACTTTCTGATCTGGCACCTAAGAATGTGTGTTCAGAGGTACAGGTGATGCCTGCCTGACAGCGTTTGAGGGACAGCGCCCGACCATATGTCCTCTGCGCCTCGCGGCGCTGACAAGAAAGTCAAAGGTGCCACAGCTTTCTAGCACGTGCGTTGGTGCTTGAGGAGCCAATGTCGTAATGTCAAGTGGTGTTCACATGTTGCAGGCAGCAAGGTGCCGCCAGGACCAGCGGTGGACACCAGGAAGGCAGAGATGGAGAAGGGTGCGCTGGCTCACGAGCACTATTGCTGCTCTTGCCCTCCTTGCGTCTGATGGAGCGTCAGCGCAACTGCGTGACAGTGCTTGCTTCCACACATCGTGTCTCACGTGATAGTGTGCCACTGAGGATGAGCACCTCAGGATTTACTTCCTTATTGCCGTGCACTCAGCTGGTGCGCCACAGGGACTGCAACGCGTCTGCAGCTGACTGGCAGCTGACTGACAGCACGAACTGTGCGGCTCGCAGCCGTCCTGGCCAATGTGACTGCGGAGCTGCGCAAGGAGCTGAAGGAGCTGGACAAGGACAGGCGCGTATCCCGGACAAAGCAGGCCCCTTGCCTGCCCTCCGTGCACCCCCTCGCCTCCTCTGATATCAGGCGGCCGGCTTGCAGCTGGATGTACGAGGCGCCGCGCTACTCCTACCGCTAGCTGGACGCGCTGCCCCGTAGCGCTGGGCGCCCCCGCCGCCCAGCAGCGATGGCGCACACCCCGCCAGCCGATAACGGGCCGGCCGACGCGCGCGGCGCAGCCGCCGCCGCGCTGCTCGGCCCCGTGTCCTTCTTCATAGAGCCGGATGAGGGCGACGCCGACAGCCTGGAGGACGAGGACAGCTGGGCGCCACTGGCCGCGCGCCCGGAGTGGGCCGGCTTCGAGCCCGGGCCGCTCGACGCGCCGCAGGGCCGCGTGCCGGTGGCCGCGGTGGAGTACACGCCGCGGCAGCGCGAGGCGCTCGCGTACTTCCGCGCGGTGGTCGCCGCCGGCGAGGTCAGCGCGCGCGCGCTCGCGCTGACCGAGGAGGCGCGCGCCGCCGGCCCCCCCGCCCGCGGCCGCGCTTCTCAGGCGCGGCAAGCGCGAGCGCGCGCGAGCGGCGGCGGGCGCAGGTGATCCATGCAAACTCGGCCAGCTACACGGCGTGGGAGTGGCGCTGGCGCTGCCTGGCCGGCGCGCCGGGCTGCGCGGGCGGGCGCTCGCTGGCGGCCGAGGCGCGCTGGCTGGCCGACCTGGCCGCCGCGAGCCCCAAAAACTACCAGCTGTGGAACCACCGGCGGCGCCTGGCTTTCGCGCGCGGGCCTGCGCACGCCGCCGAGGCGCGCCGCGCCTTAGCGCCTTAGCACGCGCGTCTCAGCTACTTTACCACCGCCAAAAAGCGGCAGTGTGTGGCATGCTCGCTAGCACCCGGCTGCATCCAGCCAGACGGACGCGCTAACTTGCCGTCGGCGGCGCCTGGCAAAAGCACACGGCCACACGCTCGCAAGGCCAGCTGCACGGCAGAAGGCGCCTGATGGTGGACCCTCCACGGGTATCAGCAAGAGGCTGTGCAAACTGCCGACGCGCACAGAGCCTGAATCCCTGCAGCATGAAGGGGTCACGGCGTGCAACCTTGCACACCCTGGCATGACCCTGTATGAAAATGCTACACAAGTGCGGTTCCTGGTTCCAAATCAGCTTGCGGGGTGCTGCATGCGCAGGAGCTGGACTTTGCCGGGGCGTGCCTCGGTCAGGACGCCAAGAACTACCACGCCTGGGCGCACCGGCAGGTGGCACAGCCTGCGCGGCCACCCTGCTGCCGCCCCTTGCAGCGCATGCACGCCGGCCCGCCAGGCCCATGCTCTGACTGCAGCAGTACTGGCGTATCGGTCCCTGCGTTGGTCGACAGGCTGGCTGGCCTTGCAGTCTCTGTCTCCAAGCAGGACGCTGCTCAAGAGGGCGGGCGTGCGCGCGCGGGGTGGCGGCACCCCGCACCGACCGCGCGGCCGGGGCGCCCCGCACAGGCGGTCGTGGCGCGCTTTGGGCTGTGGGCGGGCGAGCTGGCGTACGCGGAGGCGCTGCTGCACGCCGACGTGCGCAACAACTCCGCGTGGGCGCAGCGCTGGTTCGTGGTGGCGGGCATGCCCGCGCAGTGCGCCCCGGCCCGGTCGCCGCGCCGCCCTGGCCAGGAGCGCCGGCGCCCCGCGCACCCCGCGCATCGCTCGGCACGCACCCCGCCAAGAAAACATTGTTCATCTTGTTGCTCACCAGACGCCACCGTCAGGGACGCTCGACGTCGCCTGCAGGCCTGCACGGTGCAAGCGTCGCTGGCACCGCGTGAGCAGGCGCAGAGTGCCGCGTCGCGCGCGCGCAGGGACACGGCGGACGTGTTTGAGCGCGAGGTGGCGTTTGCGGCATTGCAGATCCGGCGCGCGCCGCACAATGACTCCGCTTGGGCGTACCTGCGCGGCCTGCCGGCGCTGCCGGGGCAGGCCGCGCAGCTGGCGTACGCGCCCGGCATCGCCGCCGCCTGCCTGGAGGTGCGCCGCCGGCGCGCCGGGCCGAGCCCCCACCCGATGCAGCCAAGTGAGGTCGCCGAGCGCTCCTTGTTAATAGTGATACCCTCTGAGGCGGCTTGAGCTTTGTGCTGGCCTTGCGGAACGCGACTGCTCTGCGCGCGTCAAACCGTCGCCTCCTGATGCTCCCCTTGACCAAAGGCGGCGCGTGCAGTCTCAGCGCTTCGCTAAGCAGCGCGGCGCGTGGCTGCGATTTGCGGACCGCTGAGCGGGCACCCGGGGCGGCGCCGCCAGGTGCTGCAGGGCGCGCACCCCTCGTGCCCGCCGGCGCTGGCGCTGCTGGCGGATGTGTACGCCGCGCAGGCGGCTGCCGCGCGCGCGGCTGCCGATGCAGCGGCCGCCGCCGCAGCCGCTGCGAGCGCGGGCCGGTGCTTCAGCTACCTGCTGATTGCGGACCCGCTGCGCTGCTCCTACTGGCGGCACCGCATTGCGCAGCTGGGCGCGGGCGCCGCGGGCGGCGCGTGACCCTGGAGACCTGCCGCCGCGCGCTGCGGTCCTGCCGGCGTGGCCACCTGCGCAGCGCCCGCCAGCTCTGCGCGCGGCAGTCCTGTGGGCACCCGCTCATGGCGGACCCGCCGCGCTGCTCCTGCCTGCGGCTCGCACGGCGCGGCGAGGACGGGATGGCGCCGCCAGAAGCAGCGCGGCGGGTCCGCCGATGGAAAGTATGGCGGGGACCGCGGCTGCCCAGCCCTGGAGCCCTGCCGTGCTCGAGGGCCGCTGCAGCAGCCTCTGATGGCGAGGCACCTGAGGGACACCTGAGTTGAGGGGCACTTGCCCGTGCGGCCAGCCTCACGTGCTGCACATGCCCTGCTGGCGGTGCCGCACGGCGCTGCTGGCGGCCGAGGGCGGCGACATGGTAGCCTGCATGCATTCGCCCCGCCAGCACCCGTGCAGCACAGCAGCGCAGGCGGCCGCAGCACAGGCGGCCGCAGCACAGGCGGCCGCAGTGGTGTGGGAGGCGCGCGCTCAAGCACTCCAGCCAGTTTGCCCTGGCACTTGTCTGACAGCCTGGCTGTAGCCCAGCGCGGTTTCAGCGCACAGTCAGTGCAGTGATGGTAGGCGTTTGGCCGTATGCATGCAACACACTGCACTAACACTTGCTGCTGTAGAGTGCCCTCCATGCTTACACGCTGCTGTAGAGTGCCCTCCATGCCTGTAGAGTGCCCGCCATGCTTACAACACGCGTTCATGCTGACCGACCTAGGTCATGCTATGCAACGGCACACAGGGTGTGCTACAGTTTCATTTGCATGACACCCAGAGTGTATGCAGGCTGAACAGACAGGCCCCACGCGTGTGCAAGACCAAACAGGGTGTTGGCAGCGCTTACCCTGCCAGCCATCATAATACACAGCAGGATCCACAGCTGCGACCCACGCATGTGCTGTTACATGTCCAGGCAACGCACGCAGGTACCCCCATGTACTGTCACCTCTACAGCCGCATTGCAGCTTGGAGCTGCTTGCAGGATCACGCCAGCACGCAGCGCTTGATACACAACAAAGAATTCTGCAGTGCGCATTCTGCTGCATCCTATCCGAATAAACGGTAAAGGGAAAGGCGCATGAACAGACAGAAGCAGATAAACCAATATACATATTGGACTGGAAAGGTCCCAAGACTAGAAAAGTCATACAGACAGCGTCACAGCCAAGCTGAAATGTGCGCAATCACACGCCTGTCATCTAGTTTGCCTCAGTGATGCTGCCGAGGTCAATAAATACATACACGCGACTATGGCGTCGCAACGTACAGCTGTTACTGGGGGCCCTGCCGTGCAGAGTCCTGCATCAGCAGTGCCATGGCGAGCACCATGAGGTTGCCCGCAAGCTGCGTCCTGCTAGGGTTGTTGGCCGTGGACTCACCCGCGGGAGCCCCGGGCTGATCCCCCGGCTCTCGCCGTCCGCCGCTCGCGCCCGGCTGCTGCGGCGGCAGCCCCAGCGGCAGGGAGCTGCCCGACCCCAGCCCTAGGCCGCCAGGGTGCGGCGCAGCTGCAGCTCCGGGCGCTGCGCGCGGCGCGGCATCGCCCTCGTCGACCGGTGGCAGCGCCAGGGCGTCCGCCGCCGCGCGCGCGCCCAGGCTGGTGATGCGCGTCAGGCCGTGCGGCCGCGCGGCCGCGCCGAGCTGCGCGGGCGCGGGCGCGGGGCCCGCCGCCGCCTCCGCGGCCGCCGCCAGCTGCTGCTGCACCAGCTTTACGCGCGCCAGCAGGCGCTCCCTGCGCGCGCGGCCGCCCGCGCTCGGCACCGTTTTACGGTAGGGCAGGGTAAGGGTTCAGGGCATGCGCTTCTGCACAGGCGGCACCATGATACCAGCGGGTCGTGGCAGGAAGTGCGCCTCCATGTGCGCCTCCTGCATGAGTCGGCAAATAGTCGCAGCCCTGCAAGCCTGTCACTGCCAGGTGGCCCGCATACGGCGGCCACCGCGCATGCCAGGCGGCCGGCCTGACCGCAGGACGCATGCCGCATGCCCCACTACACAAAGCACTCAGAGCGCAGGCCGGCGGCTCGGGCTGGACGGGCTGGCGGCAGCAACTGTGCAACAGGCAGCAAGCGAGCCGTTTTGTCAGGTGGTGGCCCAGGACCCCCTCGTGCGGCATTCACCTCCCCACCCACCCGGGCAAGACCGCTGCGCATGCGGGCCGGGCGCGCGCGCACATGTCGCGGGCGCCGGCGTCGTGCGCCAGCGGCGCGCGGTTGGCCAGCGAGAACTCGAGGTGCGCGCGGAACTCGGCCACCAGCGCCAGGCGCAGCACCGGGAAGGTCGCCGTCAGCGTGGCCAGCGCGCTCGTCGGCAGGATCCAGACCGTGATCTGCGTCTCCGCCCTGGCGCGCCGGGCGCGCGCCGGTCAGCGCGCGCATCAAGGACGGGTGTTCCAGCATCAAACGCTGCATGAAACCCTTCCTCCTCTCCATGGTCTGTTGATCACTGCCAGGGGATGAGGTGCATCCACTCGGGGTGCCCTGCAGGATGAAGCGAAGCTCTCGAGATAGGTCGGTGCTCTCAGGGGAGGCAGGTTGGGCTGGTGGGGGGGGGGGGGGCGGGCGCGCGCCGGTAGGTTGCGCGGCGCACGAGGCTGGCCTCCGGCAGCAGGCCCTGCAGCGCGGCGCCCGCGCCCAGCACCGCGGGCGCGCTCCACAGCTCGCACTCGAACGTGTCGCGCACCAGCAGCGCCTCGCCTGCGCGGCGCCCCGCGCGCGCGCGTGGGCGCTGCCCGTCCCCGCGCACACCCCGAAAGTGGCGCATGCGCGCCCGGCTGCGCATCTCGCGACACATGCTCAGCTTGCGAGCATTGGAGCCTCGGCGTTTCAGCTACGATAGGACATGCCAGAGGCCACAGGCGGCTGCCTGCCTTGCCGTTGCCGGGGCCACACAGAGGCGCAGATTCCGGGGCCTGCCGCCGGCAGCCTGGCGGGCGGCAGGGGCGCGGGCCGCGGGCGCGCGCGCCCTCGGCCAGGACGAAGATGCGGTCCGCGGCCTCGCCCTGGTGGCTCAGGTCCTGGCCGGGGAACACGGTCAGCGGCGACATCTCCGCCGCCATGCGCTGCAGCGCCTCCGCCGGCAGCCTGCGCGCCGCGCGGCGGCAGTCTGCGGGCTGCAGACTGAACAGGTGTGGGGCCACGCGTCCGCGCCTGGCCGCCGCGCGCGAGCGCGGCTCCTGGCAGCCTGCACACCGTGATTCGCATGTAGGGCGTGTCGACTTGTGTCCAGGCATCATGCTGCGGCGCATGAGCCCGGCCAGGCCGGCAGGGCCGTCCCCGCTGCGCCCGCGCCCTGCCCGCCACCCTGCTCCAGAAGCGTGAGCACCGCGCTGGGCCGCGACGGGCACGGGGATGTGAGCCTGCGCTTTGGAACAGCGATTCCGCTGCTGGCGCGCATGATTGTGGTGCGTGCCGCACTTCATTGTCGTATAACCTTTGATGGGACCATCAGCATGCCCACAAGATGGCACATCGGCCGGCGGCGCACTCGGCAAAGGTGGGGATACAGCGCAGCGTGCCCAGCAGCAGCACGCCGGCCACCTCGCCGCGCAGCGCCGCCGGCAGCTCCGCAAAGAGCTCGTCCTCGCGCCACTCTGCATGCGGACACGGCCGCTGTTGCACAACAACAGATTCGCCGTCACTGTGCTCTTCATGAGTGGCCGACAAGCAACACAATCGGAAGCGCTCATCAAGGAGCGCCCAGCAGGCGCGCTGCATGCGCCCGGCCGCAGCACCATGCGGGGTCTGCCATCAGGGGCCAGCAGAGGCAGGGGCAGACACAAGCAGACAACCATCGAGGCAGCAAGCACTGGCCCCGCTGGACGCCTCCTGGATGCTCTCGTACAGACCCGATGGCTGAACCCTCTATGTCCGGGGCACGCGCCCTGCTTCTGGATCCAGACGTCCTGGTAGAAGCTGACGATCTTCTCGTGCAGCGCGGGCGGCAGGCGTCGCATGCGCATCCACGCCTCCGCCACCTCGAACTTGGCGCCTGGCGCGCAGCCCCGCGTCTTGAAGCAGCGGCGTCGCAGGCGCCCGTTCACTTCATTTCAGCAGGAAAGGCCATGCTTGTCTCACAGCGCAGGATCAGCAACATCATGCTGGCCCGACACTTGCCAAGCTCCCAGCCGGCACGCGGCCGTTCAGTATAAGCATGCCTGCACGCACGCTGGCGAGCTACCGCGCTGGCGGGTGGCTGTCATGCAGCCGGGAAGCAGGCGCGCTCGGCACCGGCCGCCGCGCGCGGCGGCGGGGGGCGCGGCGCACCCAGCACCGAGGCGCGGCGCGCGGTGCTGCTGGCGTGCTGCGCCACGGTGGCCATGATCGACAGGATGACCGAGAAGGCGCACACGCCCAGGAACATGTACAGCATCGCGACCGCCTGCGCATGCACCAGGTAGCAGTGTTCATCTGAAAACATAAGGGTCTGGAGGGTCTATACCCTGTGTATCACAGTGCATCGCGAAAGCAGATGCTCCTGTGGACATGGACGGAGCAGGCTGGCCCGCTCTGCCATGCGCTGCACACCTGTCTGGGCATGCATGCGGAGGAAGCTGGCGGGTCCAGCCATGCCCATGGCTGCCACACTGTTTGCCATCCGCTGTTGCACTCGACAGCCCAGGCAAGCTACAGGCGCGCGCGCGCGCCAGCAGGCGGCACCGCAGCGCGCCGCCTCGGTCTGCCCGGCGTAAGGTGAGAACTAGGGGACTCGCGCGCGCCTGCTCGAGCGAGTTCTGCGCGACGATGTCGCCAAAGCCGGTGGTGGACAGCGTGGTGATGGTGAAGTACAGCGCGGCCAGGTACTGCCGCCAGGGCGGCGCGTGCGAGAAGTCCTCGCTGCCTGCGCGGCCGGCCGGCATCACCGCCTGGGTGCAAGATTCAGCGGACCTGCAAGGGTCTGCTTCTGCATGCGCGCAAGAGGTGCCTGCTGCCAGCCGCTTGCTTGCGCACGCACGCAAACAATGTCTGGTCTTGCAAGCCTGGTGGCGGAAACGAGCAAGCGATTCTTGCCAACCTGCTGTGGAGAGTCGTATATACGGCAGCAGCTTTGGCATGAGCAGCGTAAGCCACCTGAGTGCTTGCGCTACAAATGCAACCACTCCCCTCAAGCACAGCGGCATTGCGGGGGCCGCGCCGACGCGGGAGAGCCAGGTACCGTCGAAGCCCTCCACGCGCGCAACCAGGAACCAGCCGCAGCCCAGGAAGTTGACCATGACGGCGGCCGAGTACAAAATGACTGCAAAGTACAGCGCGCCGCCGGGCAGCCACACCATCAGCGCAGTGCCAAGGCGGCTGGCCGCGAAGCCCATCAGGTGCTGCGCGGGGCAGCATCCGGTCGGCCTTCTTACGCTCTGAGCGCCGTGGGAACAGGGCAATTGTGTTTGCGAGGCAGCCAGCATTAGCAAGCTTCCCATGTCCTGTAGCAGAGCCGCATGTCCACCCGCCGGTCCTATCTGCAGCTCTGACGGCCTGCACAGCACTGTGACGACTCTGCATCGGGAGGCCACTCTTTAGGTGGCCGGTCCCCATGCATGGTGACCCACGCCCGGCGCACGGGCGCTCTGCTCGACTGCCCGCAAGATGTTCAGCCTGCGCCAGCGCACCTGAAGCAGCCTGTACAGACGCATGAGCCGCGCGACGCGCAGAAGCGACAGGCCCAGCACCGCCCAGCTGTCCTCCACGTCGCGGTTGTCGCACGCCACCACCACACCCTGCGCGGCGCTGTGCACGCTGCAGACGCGCGCAGTGCGCTCCGGCCTGGCGTAAATCGCATAATACTCACCTTGGCTGCTCTCTGGTGCTATTTTTGGTGGGCGCATGCCAGCGGCGGCAACAGGGATGGCCGTTGTGTTGTGCTGCCGGCGCAGAGGTGTCCTAGTGGGGGGAGGGGTTGGAGGTGCAGACTGGCTTGTGAGGGAGCGGCAGGCAACTGCCAGGCGGCCAGCGGAAAGGGGGGCAAAAGTGGCATGTGGGGGCCCAGTGGAGCGGGGCTCTGGCGATGGGCGGGGCGTGGCAGGCGAGCGTGCAGAAGGGGGCGTCCAGGGGGGGGGGGCATGCGTGTGAGAAAGGGA
>JAABUJ010000385.1_pt1 | contig 90102 bp, 95 predicted proteins | sample 5559131 | NCBI WGS metagenome assembly JAABUJ01 (sample SAMN10711875, study PRJNA513366) | rock metagenome | isolation source: Antarctica rocks | place: Antarctica: Victoria Land, Mt New Zealand nord | collected 2016-01-07 | reverse complement strand
GTCCGGTCCGTGGACCAGACCTGGCAGCGAAGGACTCCGGCGATGGCGGCAGGGTTGACCGATCACGTCTGGTCGCTCGCCGAGTGGTTGAGATTCCCCGCCGTCAAGTCCGCGTAGGACACGACCCATTTTTGTCAATTCATTTTTCGATGGCTTCAGCCTCAGTCGCCCGGTAACCTCGGGGCATGGGACGCCCCTTGCGACCGATTGACGATGGCCTGACCTTCCATGCCCTCAGCCGGGGCAACAATCGCGACGCCGTCCTCCACGACGATGGCGATTTCCGCGCCTTCCTCGACGCCCTCGGCCGGGCGCAACTCCGCTACCCGTTCCGGCTCTACGGCTATTGCCTGATGACCAACCACTTCCACCTCCTGCTCCGCCCCAAGCCGGGGGTGGCCATCGGTCGCGTCATGCAGTCGCTCCTGGTGACGCACACCTGGCGCTACCACAAGCGGCACCGGTCCCTCGGCCACGTCTGGCAGGGTCGGTTCAAGAGCCCGCCGGTCCAGGACGACGACCACCTGTGGACGGTCCTGCGGTACATCGAGGCCAACCCGCTCCGCGCCGCGATGGTTGCCGACCCGGCCGACTATCCGTGGGAGTGCCGTTCGAGGATGACACCATTTCGGAGGACGTACTTTCAACAATGGTTCGATCCTGCCCGGAATCCGGCGGTGTCTGGATCCGAAATCCTTCGGGGCGTACAATCGGCGACGTCGACCGATTCGGAGGCCGGCCGGGACCTCGGGGCTGGCCCGTCCCGGAGCCTCGCCCGTCGGCGGGAGGCGCGGCGTTGGACGTATCGACCTTGGTGCCGTTGCTCTGGGCCCAGGCCAGCTCGACTTCCCCCTCAACCCCGACCTCGGCGGGTCCGGGGGGCGACGCCGGGTCGATCCTGATCCTGGCGTTCCGCCGGTGGTCCGGGAGCCTGACGCTCTCGCCGCCCGAGCCGGCCTTCGGGCCGTTCTCGCCGGGGCTCTGGGCCTGGCTCCTGGGCCTGGCGGCGCTCCTGGGGCTGGCCCTGGTGCTCCAGGGGCCGGGCCGGGCGATCGGGCAGCTCCTGGACGTCCCGGGCCACGCGCGGCTCCTGGCCTCGGCCCTGGATCGGGTCCGGCGGTCGGGGCGGCTCCTGGCGCTGGCGGTCGGGCTCTCGGTGGTCGCCTGGACCGTCAATCAGACCATCTTCTACGGCGTCGCCACCGGCCGGGACGACCAGCTCCTCCTGACCAAGGGGCGGCGGCTGGTGGACGTGGCCCTGAACCAGGGGGAGCTGGCGGCGATCACGCCGCTCCGCGACGTGGTGGGTCTGGGGATGATCCTCCCGCTGCTGATCGGGGCGTCGGTCGTCCTGTTCCAGTTCTCGACGGACCGCTGGGGCGCGGGGGTCCGCCCCCCCTGGTCGGTCCGCCGGAGGGCCTCGCGGTGGGCGACGATCGGCTGGGGGAGCACTGCGCTCTACGCCCTGTACCGCTTCGTCGGCCTGGTGACGGGCAACGGCGACCTCCCGCTGGGCGGGTGCATCTTCGTCGAGGCGGCGGTGGTCCCGATCCTGATGGCCCTGGCCGACGGCGTCCTGGTGGCCTGGGTCCTGGTCGAGCTCCGGAATGCCGGGCTGGGCGACCAGGAGGGGGAGACCCTGGACGTCGTCGGGGTGACCTTGATGATCCCGGCGGCGGCCCTGGGGTGCCTGCTGGCGTTCCCGTCGCGGTACGTGGCGACCGCGCTCTGGCTGATCGTGACCAACCACCTGCCGACGGCCGCCGCCTCGATCCCGCGGGTGACCTCGTACCTCCGATGGCAGTCGGGCTGGGGCCTGGTCGACCTCCAGGCGGCGGCGGTCGTGGCGTCCGGGATCCTCGGGGCGGTGGCCTGGAGCCGGGGGACCCCGGGCGACGCCCTGAAGGGGTATCTCCGCCTCCTCGCCGCCGAAGGGGGGCACCTGGTGGCGGCACTGGCGGCCGGCGGCCTGGCGGCGGGGGCCGTCTCGGCGCTGGCTTATCTGCTGGTCCTCTCGCTCCCTTATTCGACCTGGGCGCTGACCGCGGCCGACTCGTACGCCCACTACGGGACGCTCCCGGTCGGCCTGGTCCTGCTGGCCGCGATGGTCGAGCTGGGCGAGCGGTCGCTCCCGACGGCGACGCCGGCCAAGGCCGGTGAGGTCCAGCCCGAGGCCGCGATCGCCTGAGCCGCTTCGAGGAACGATGGCAAATGGGCGACGGTTGCCGACGCCCCGGGGCTCGGGGGATCGCGCGAATCGGCGACGGGGGCCGGCGGCCGATCGCGGTCCGGTTCGCTTGACAGGAAATGGGGGCCGGGGTTGTAATGAGGAGAGAAGGATCGGAGCCTTCTCTGGAAGGCGCCCGCCCCCGCCGAGAAGGCCGCATCGCCCCACTCCTCCGGGCCGGCAAAGGTCGCCGGCCCACCTCGAGCCGAGCCGACGGACGCTCCTCGAACTTCCCATCGACTCGTTTGATAATTCGGCGAAGCCTCGTCCCGAGGACCCTCTCACCGCGCGCCAGCATCCCGCCCGGATCGGGCGGTTCCCGCGCCATTCGCGATGCGCATCGCCCGACGGATCCACCGTTCAGGAGGGAGACCGCTCATGTCCGCAGGATCGGATCTGATCGCCCAGATGGCCGGCCGCCAGAACCTGGCGGATTACCAGAAGAAGCACTGGCACGGCTCGTTCTCCGATTACCTCGACATCATCCGCCTCAATCCCAAAGTGACCCGGACCGCCTATCAGCGCGTCTACGACATGATCCTCTCGCACGGGATCGAGGAAGTCGTCGTCAATAAAGAGAAGGGCGCCCGCTACCAGTTCTTCGACGACCCGATCGGCCTGGGCCAGGACGCCATCTTCGGGCTCGACCGGACCCTGATGAATCTGGTCAACGTCCTCAAGAGCGCCGCGCACCGCTACGGGACCGAGCGGCGGGTCCTCCTGCTCCACGGCCCGGTCGGCAGCTCCAAGAGCACGATCGTCCGGCTGCTCAAGAAGGGGCTGGAGCACTACTCGAAGACCGACGAGGGGGCGCTCTACACCTACGGCTGGCGCGAGGAAGGGCTCGACGGCGCCGACACCTATGCCGACTGCCCGATGCACGAGGAGCCGCTCCACCTGGTCCCCAACGAGTTCCGCGCCGAGCTGGCCGAGGGTCTCAACGTCGAGGCGGCCGGGCACGAGCACCCCTACCCGATCGCGATCGAGGGGGACCTCTGTCCGTTCTGCCGCCAGACCTTCAACGAGCGGATGGCCAAGTACGACGGCGACTGGTCGCGGGTCCTCGACGACATCCGGATCCGTCGGCTGATCCTCTCCGAGCAGGACCGGGTCGGGATCGGGACGTTCCAGCCCAAGGACGAGAAGAACCAGGACGCCACCGAGCTGACCGGCGACATCAACTACCGGAAGATCGCCGAGTACGGGACCGAGAGCGACCCCCGGGCCTTCAACTTCGACGGCGAATTCAACATCGCCAACCGCGGCGTGATCGAGTTCATCGAGGTTCTCAAGCTCGATGTCGCCTTCCTCTATGATCTCCTGGGCGCCAGCCAGGAGCACAAGATCAAGCCCAAGAAGTTCGCCCAGACCGACATCGACGAGGTCATCATCGGGCACACCAACGAGCCCGAGTACAAGAAGCTCCAATCCAATGAGTTCATGGAGGCCCTTCGCGACCGAACCGTCAAGATCGACGTGCCCTACGTCACCCGGCTCTCCGACGAGATCCACATCTATCAGAAGGACTACAACAGCCGCAAGGTCCGGGGCAAGAAGATCGCCCCGCACACCCTGGAGGTCGCCGCGATGTGGGCGATCCTGACCCGGCTGGAGGAGCCCAAGAACGCCGGGCTCACCCTGCTCCAGAAGCTCAAGCTCTATAACGGCAAGAGCCTCCCCGGCTTCACCGAGGACAACATCAAGGAACTCCGCGAGGAGGCCGAGCGCGAAGGGATGCACGGGATCAGCCCCCGATACGTCCAGGACAAGATCTCCAACGCCCTTGTCGCCCACTCCGACGAACGCTCGGTCAACCCGTTCATGGTCCTCAACGAGCTGGAGGCCGGGCTCAAGCACCACTCGCTGATCAACAGCGACGACGTCAAGAAGCACTACAAGCACCTGCTCGCGGTGGTCAAGGAAGAATATGAGGACATCGTGAAGAACGAGGTCCAGCGCGCCATCGCCGCCGACGAGGACGCCCTGTCCCGCCTCTGCGGCAACTACATCGACAACGTCAAGGCGTACACCCAGCGCGAGAAGGTCAAGAACAAGTACACCGGCCAGACCGAGGAGCCCGACGAGCGGCTGATGCGCTCGATCGAGGAGAAGATCGACATCCCCGAGAGCCGCAAGGACGACTTCCGCCGCGAGATCATGAACTACATCGGCGCCCTCTCCCTCGACGGCAAGAAGTTCGACTACAAGACCAACGAGCGGCTCCAGAAGGCCCTGGAACTCAAGCTTTTCCAGGATCAGAAGGACACCATCAAGCTCACCAGCCTGGTCTCCAACGTGATCGACAAGGACACCCAGGAGAAGATCGACATCGTCAAGGGCCGGCTGATCCGCAACTACGGCTACGACGAGGACTCGGCCACCGACGTCTTGAACTACGTCGCCAGCATCTTCGCTCGGGGCGACGTGAAGCGTGGCAGCCACTGAGGTCCGACCGCGACGCCGGCCGGGATCTCGACTCCGGCCGGTCCTGAATCCAGGGGAGGCGACCATGGCCACGACCGAGGCGGCGACGGAGTCCGAGCCCCTGGGCGATTTTCGCCCGTATCGCATGTCGATCGATCGCTACGAGCGACTGGTCGAATCGGGCGTCTACCGCGCCAAGTCTCCCATCTTCCTCTGGCATGGGAGACTCGTCGAGAAGATCAAGGAAGGATCCGAGCCCAGAGCCGATGGCGATTTCCCCGAGCACAGGATGACGGTCGACCGCTTCCTGCGTCTGATCGAGGCGGGCGTGTTCGGCGAGGACGAAAAAATTTTCCTCTGGCGCGGGAGGCTCGTCGAGGAGATGCCCAAGGGCCGTCGCCATTCATTCACCGCCGTCAAACTCGAACACATTCTGATCCGACTCCTGCCCGAGGGGGTCCACGTCGAACTGGAACAGCCAATGGTCCTCGGTAATGACAGCCTGCCGGAGCCGGACTTGATGGTCCTTCGGGGGACAATCGACGATTACCGCGATCGGATTCCGACGGTCCGCGATGTCCCCCTCCTTGTCGAGGTCGCCGATTCCAGCGTGGCGTTCGATTCGGTGACGAAGCTGAAGATGTACGCGGCAGAGGGCGTCCCGGTCTACTGGATCGTGAACATCCCGGGGCGTCGGATCCAGGTCTACGCTCGGCCCTCGGGGCCGTCGGAGTCGCCGTCTTACGGGGAGTGTCGCGAATACGGGCCGGACGACGAGGTCCCGGTCATCCTCGATGGTCGCGAGGTGGGGCGGGTCGCCCCGAGGGAAATTCTCCCCTGAAGGTGTCGGTGGGGAGGGTCGTCGGGGCGGTCGAGCTTGAGGAGCTGGCCGCCTCCGGTCTATAATTTGCTACTGAGTTTGCGGGTCTTGCCGAGCGGAGTCGATCAGGCTCGCTCGATCGCCTCTGCTTCCCCACCCGCCCCTCGGTTTTCCGCCAGTCCACCCCGCTCTTTGCCATCCGGGCCACGGTCGACCGCCTGTGTCGCGGGCAAAGCGTGCTGCGCCTCGCGGCTCGGAGACGGGCGGAGGGATGGTCCCCTCGGCGGGGCCCGTCGCCCAGACTTCGGCCGCCCCGGTTCCGCCACACCCAACGTCGAGGGCTCATCGGCCGTGGTAAGGAAAATCGAGCGGGATCAGAACCGGTTCAAGCAGATCGTCCGCGGCAAGATCAAGGGCGACCTGCGGAAATACATTACCCACGGCGAGATGATCGGCAAGACCGGCGGCGAGCTGGTCTCGATCCCCCTGCCCCAGATCCAGATTCCCGAGTTCCGCTACGGGTCCAAGAACAGCGGCGGGGTCGGGCAGGGGCCCGGCGACGTCGGCCAACCGATCGGCCGGGCCGGCGATGGCGACGCCGCCGGGGCCGCCGGGGACTCGCCGGGGCACCACATCCTCGAAGTCGAGCTGACGCTCGACGAGCTGGCCGAGATCCTCGGCGAGGGGCTCGAACTCCCCCGGATCCAGCCCAAGGGGCGGGCCAACATCATCGAGGAGAAGGACAAGTACACCGGGATCCGCCAGGCCGGCCCGGAGAGTCTCCGCCACTTCAAGCGGACCTACAAGAAAGCCCTGAAGCGGCAGATCGCCTCGAACACCTACAACCCGGCCGACCCGATGGTCATCCCGGTCCGCGAGGACAAGCTCTACCGGTCGTGGAACCCGGTCTTCCTGCCCCACTCCAACGCCGTGGTCCTTTACCTGATGGACGTCTCGGGGAGCATGACCGACGACCAGAAGGAAATCGTCCGGATCGAGGCGTTCTGGATCGACACCTGGCTCAAGAGCCAGTACGACGGCGTGACCACCCGCTACATCATCCACGACGCGGTGGCCCGCGAGGTCGACCAGCACACCTTCTACCACACCCGAGAGAGCGGCGGGACGCGGATCAGCTCGGCCTACAACCTGGCCCACAAGATCATCGAGGCCGACCACCCGCCGGCCGACTGGAACATCTACGTCCTCCACTTCTCCGACGGCGACAACTGGGGTGAGGACAACCGCCATTGCGTCGGCCTGCTCCGCGACCAGCTCCTCCCCAAGTGCAACCTCTTCGGTTACGGCCAGGTCGAGTCCCCCTACGGATCCGGCGAATTCTACCGCGAGCTGGAAGAAGCCTTCGAGCACGTCCCCAACCTGGCCCTCTCCGAGATCCGCAACAAGGACGGGATCTACGACTCGATCAAGGAATTTCTCGGCCGGGGACGGTGAGAGGCCAAACGGGAGCACACGAGCATGGCGACCGCGACAACGACTCCCACTCCGGTTCAAGCTCCGGATCAAGTGGTCCAGGGCGATCAGCGCGTCGTGATGCGCGGCATCGGATGGGAAGGCTATCTGACGATGCTCCGTCTCCAGGGGGAGCGATCCCGTCCGCAGATGGTCTACCTCGATGGGAATCTCCAACTCATGTCGCCCTCGGTCATCCACGAACGGCTCAATGATCGGTTGGGCATGTTCGTCAGGGTGGTCGTCGAGGAACTCGACATCCCCTGCGAGCCCACGCGGGAGACGACCTTCCACCGTCATGAGGACGAGGCGGGCGTCCAGCCGGACGATAGTTTCTACCTGGCCAACTCTGAGCCAATAGCGGCCAAGGATGGGAAGGAAGACATCGACCTCCGGGTCGACCCGCCCCCCGACCTGGTGATCGAGGTGGTCCACACCCATCCCGCGACCGACGCGATCGAGGTTCTCCGCAGGTTCGGCGTGCCCGAGGTCTGGGTGGGCGACTCCGACGGCTTACGTATCCTTGTCCGGCGGGCGAATGGCCGCTATATCGCGTCGAAGACGAGCAAGGCATTCCCATTCCTGACGGCGGTCGAGATCATCGAATGGGCGACCCGGCCCGGCATGGCTTCCATGACGCAGTGGGTCAAGGAGGTCCGCCGCTGGGTCCAGGAAGTCTTGATCCCGCGGGCGGGCGAAGTGAGGCCCGTTGGCGAGAGGGCCAGATAACCGGCTCAACCGGAAGCGCGAGGCGAACCCCTGGCTGGGGACGGTGAAGGCAAATCTGGAGGGAACGACCGATGGCGACGGCACCGATTCTTGGAACGTCCCCGGCTCCGCTCTTGGTCACCTCGGTGGAGGGAGATCAGTGCGTCGTCCTCCGCGCCGTCGGTTGGGCCGGATATCGGGCGCTACTCCGGCTTCGGGGTGAAAAAAGCGTCCCCCGGATGACCTACCTCGACGGGGACCTCTGGCTCATGTCACCCTCGTTCTCTCACGAACGCCTCGCGGAACGGCTCGGCCTCTTCGTCATGGTGGTCGTCGAGGAACTGGACATCCCCTGTACTCCGGCGGGCCACACGACCTTCCGCCGCAAGAAGAAGCGGGGCGGGGTCGAGGGAGACAAGACGTTCTATCTGGCCAACGAAGGACGGATCCGCGGGAAGGAGAACATCGACCTCCGGTTCGACCCACCCCCGGACCTGGCCATCGAGGCGGTCTACACCCACGGCGCGGCGCCGGCCGTGGAAGTCTGGCGCCGGTTCCGGGTGCCAGAGATCTGGGCCTGTGACGAGGACCGGCTCCGCATCCTGGCGATCGGGGCCGACGGCCGGTATGCCGAGTCCGGGATGAGCATCGCCTTCCCGTTCCTGACGGCGACCGAGGTCTTCGAGTGGGTCAGTCGGCCCCAGACCTGCTCCGAGACGGATTGGATCAAAGACGTCCGGCGATGGGTTCGAAAGGTGCTCGTCCGCCGCGTCGGTGGGCAAGGCGACTGACGATCTTTGGTCGCTCGACCGGGATCCACGGGATCCAGGCTTCTAAGGCGAGGCGAACCGCATGTCGACGATCCGAGTCCCCTATCCCGGCGACCCCGAGCGGCGTCGGGCCCTCTTCGAGAAGGCCGCGGGCCTGCTTTTGCGACACGGGACCTATGAGGGGACGCCCGACGGCGGGACGTTCCGGGGGACGACGCCCATCGGCGGCCTGGCCGGGACCTACCGGAGCCCGGAGGGGTCGGAGGTCCTGGAGATCGAGCTGACGCAGAAGCCGTGGCTCGTGCCGGTCTCGGTCGTCGAGAACGAGGTTCGTAAGTTCCTGGCCAAGGTCTGACCCCGAGAGGTCTACATCGTCGCCTTCGACGGCGACACGCCGTCCGAATTGTTCTTCGCGGGCTATTCCTACGACTGATCAGCGGCGAACGGGGGCGAGAAACCATCCATGTCCACGATGAGCACCGAGCACAACCTGCCGGCCGACCTCCGTCAGCTCCAGGTCGAGATCGAGGCCCACGCCGCCGCCTTTGGCCTGGACTTCTACGACACCGTCTTCGAGGTCCTCGATTACGACGAGCTGTCCGAGATCGCCGCGCTGGGCGGGTTTCCCACCCGCTACCCGCACTGGCGGTTCGGGATGGAGTATGAGCAGCTCTCCAAGGGCTACCGCTACGGGCTTCAAAAGATTTACGAGATGGTCATCAACAATGACCCCTGCTACGCCTACCTCCTCCGGTGCAACCAGCGGGTCGACCAGAAGCTCGTCATGGCCCACGTCTACGGGCATAATGACTTCTTCAAGAACAACATCTGGTTCAGCCGGACCAACCGCAAGATGATGGACGAGACGGCCAACCACGGCAACCGGATCCGGGCCTACATGGAGCGGTTCGGCGAGGAGGCCGTCGAGGACTTCATCGACAGTTGCCTCTCGCTGGAGAACCTGATCGACATGCACTCGCCGTTCATCAAGCGGCGCGACGAGCTGAGCCGGTATGACTTCCGGCCCGAGGGCGGCGACGGCCCCGACCTGGTCCGGTTCCAGAGCAAGGGCTACATGGACTCGTACGTCAACCCGCCCGAATTCCTCAAGGACCAGGCCCGGGCCAAGGAGGCCGAGAAGGCGAAATCCAAGCAGTTCCCCGAATCGCCCGAGCGCGACGTCATGCTGTTCCTGCTGGAGCACGCGCCGCTGAACGCCTGGCAGCGCGACGTCCTCGACATCGTCCGGCAGGAGGCGTACTACTTCACTCCGCAGGGGCAGACCAAGATCATGAACGAGGGGTGGGCCTCCTACTGGCACTCCACGATCATGACCACCAAGACGCTCGACCCCTCCGAGCTGGTCGATTACGCCGACCACCACTCCGGGACCATGGCCACCCAGCCCGGCCGGCTCAACCCGTACAAGCTGGGGATCGAGCTGTTCCGCGACATCGAGGAGCGCTGGGACAAGGGGCAGTTCGGCCCCGAATACGACGAGTGCGACGACTCCGAGGAGCGCCGGCGGTGGGACCGGGGCCTGGGCCTGGGGCGGGCGAAAATCTTCGAGGTCCGGAAGATTCACAACGACGTCACTTTCGTCGATACCTTCCTGACGCCCGACTTCTGCCGCCGCCATCACATGTTCAGCTTCAAGCATAATGACCAGCAAGAGACGTACGAGATCGAGAGCCGCGAGTTCAAGAAGATTAAGGATCGCCTGCTCTTCGGGCTGACCAACTTCGGCCAGCCGATCATCCGGGTCAAGGACGGCAACCACCGGAACCGGGGGGAGCTCTACCTGGCCCACGAGCACTTCGGGATCGACCTGAAGCTCGACCACGCGCAGGATACGTTGCGTCACCTCCACCGTCTCTGGACGCGCCCGGTCCACATCGAGACCAGCGTCGAGGGGCGGCCCACCCTCTTGTCATTCGACGGGACGGATCACACGGTCCGGCCCTTGGGAGGATCGTCCCATGACCCTGAGCCAAAAGATCGCCGACGCGGTTGAGTCGCTCCCCGCCGCCGGGGGGTTCCCCCGCCGCGTCGAGGCCGAGGCCGGCCCGGCCCGGCTCGCCCTGGACCTGACCGCCGTCGGCCCCGTCGGGCTGGCCTTCGACGGCCTCGACTTCGCCGCGGCTGGACGCGCCGACCTGCCGGCCGGAGCCCTCCGGGCCTGGGGCGACCGCCTGGCCGCCCGGCTGACGTACCTGATGGAGCCCCTGGTCGTCCTGGAGGTCGACGCCGAGGCCGGCCATGCCGAGCTCCGGAGCCAGGCCCCCACGCCCCGGGGCGAGCGGAAGTCGTTCTACGAGGTCCGGCTCCGCCGCGAGGGCTCGCTGCACCTCCGCCGGGTCGCCTTCGACGCCAATGCCCGGCGCCGCGAGGCCGTCCCCTGCCAGATGACCGTCGAGGTCCTCGAACGCCTGGCCGACGACCTGGTCGCCAGCCTCGCCTGAAGCCGATCGACGCGGCCCCGACGGGACGGCTCCCCGGCGCGACGGGGGGCCGCCCCGTCTCCTTTTCCCCGCGAGGCGGCCGTGATCCGGATCCTCCTTCCCTGGCTGGTCTTCGCCGCCGCAGCCCTGCTGGAGGTCGGCGGCGACGCCGTGGTCCGCCAGGGCTTGCGGGGCCGGGGCCCATCGGCGGTCCTGGGCGGCTGCCTGATGCTGGCCGCCTACGGGCTGGTCGTCAACCTGGTGCCCTGGGACTTCTCCCGGCTCCTGGGCTCCTACGTGGCCGCATTCGCGGTGGTCAGCGTCCTGGCCGGCCGCTTCTGGTTCGGCGAGCTCGTGCCGGCCTCGACCTGGGCCGGCCTGGGGCTCGTCGTGGCGGGGGGCCTACTGATCCAATCGGGCCGGCGATGACCCGGGGCGACGCCTCGGTTGGTTCCGGCGACGCGACTTGCTATAATCGCCCCCGCGGAAACCTGGGACCCGGCCCGGACTCCAGACGGCGAAGGCCCGAATCACGATGCTGCATCCCTGGCACGACGTCACACCGGGCGAGAACCTCCCCCGCGAGTTCAACGCCCTGGTCGAGATCCCGATGGGGTCGAGCGTCAAGTACGAGCTGGACAAGAAGACCGGGCTGCTCCGGCTCGACCGCGTCCTCTACTCGGCCGTCTACTACCCGGCCAACTACGGCTTCATCCCCCAGACCTACGCCGAGGACGACGACCCGCTCGACGTCCTGGTGCTCTGTCAGGAGGCCGTGGCGCCGATGACTCTGGTCACCGCCCGGGCGATCGGCCTGATGACGATGCTCGACACCGGCAAGCCCGACCACAAGATCCTCGCCGTCGCCGTCGGCGACCCCGAATTCAACAGCTTCCAGGAGGCCGCCGAACTCCCCCCGCACCGCCTGATGATGCTCCGCCGGTTCTTCCAGGACTACAAGCTCCTGGAGGGCAAGTCGGTCGAGGTCGACGAGATCCAGTCGTCCGAGGTCGCCTTGCCGATCATCGAGGACTCGCTCCAGCGCTACAGCAAGCACCGTCGAAAGGGGTTCCAGTGATGTCGATGTGTGCCGTCGTTGTGGGCGGGTCCGGTCAGATTGGCGGCTGGCTCCTCCGGACGCTGGCCGACCGCGGCCATGAGGCCGTGGGGACTTACGCCACCGTCGAATATCCCGGCCTCCAACGCCTCGACGCCGCCGACCTGGCGGCCTCGGCGGCCTGGGTCCGCGACCAGCGGCCCGACGTCGTCTTCTACCCCGCCGGCTTCACCTGGGTCGACGGCTGCGAGCGCGACCCGGCCAAGGCCCGGTCGGCCAACCTCGAGCAGCCGCTGAACCTCGCCCGGGCGGCGGCCGAAGCCGGGGCCCGGTTCGTCTACTTCTCGACCGACTACGTCTTCGGGGCCCACGGCGGCCCCTACGCCGAGGACGCGCCCACCGACGCCCTCTCGGCCTACGGGAAGTCGAAGCTGGAGGCCGAGCAAGCCCTGGCCGAGGCTCTGGGCGACCGCCAGCTCACCGCCCGGACCTCCTGGGTCTTCGGGCCCGAGCGGCAGGGCAAGAACTTCTCGTACCAGCTCGCCAAGGCCCTCTCGGCCGGCAAGGCCCTGGAATGCCCGACCGATCAGGTCTCCAGCCCGAGCTACGGCCCCGACGTCGCCCGGGCGGTCGTCGTCCTGGTCGAAGCCGGCCACTCGGGCCTGATCCACGTCGCCGGCCCCGAGGTGATGGACCGGCTCCGGTTCGCCCGGGGGCTGGCCCGGGGCTTCGGTCTCGACCCCTCGCCGATCCTCGGCAGGACCACCGCCGAGCTGGGCCAGGGGGCCCCCCGGCCGCTCTCCGGCGGCCTGCTCACCCCCCGGCTCGACGCCCTCCTGCCCGGGATCATGAGGCCCCTGGCCGAATCGATGGCCGACTACCGCGACCGCCTGGCCACCACCGAAGGGCTTGCCCAGCCGCTCCCGCCCGCGAGTCTCCATCCCGATGTCACGGCGATGGAATCAAGGCTTTTGTAAAATATTGATGTTCTTAAATGATAATGTTAAGATTCATCCGGCTGGTAAGATTTCGGCGGCGATTGTCCGGAAGACGCCCAGGATTTTGCCGAGGTTGTCGATGTCATGCCGGCGGCGGTCCATCAGCGCCTCGGGCCCGGCGAGCTTGAGGAATTGCCAGACCTCGCCCGTGGTCACGCAGCCGAAGAGCGGGACGCCCGCCCGGCCCGCCGATTGGTTGAGGCGGCTCACGGATTCGAGCGAGAAATCGCTGTCGGCCACGCGGACACCGCTTTCCGAGGAGACCCAGAATACGGGAGGAATGAGAGCTTATGATCCAATCCGTCATGAGTAACCAGGATGCTGGCCATCGAAGTCAAGTCTCCCCGTCCTGAATTTCGGCCGATTCTCCGCTTTGCGATCCGGGGCCGGGGCGTTAGAGTGGGTACGGACCATGGACGATTGGTCCTCTTGAGGCATGACCCGGAGGTCAGGGATGACGCTGACGATTTACGACGCGGTGATGGTAGGCGCGGTGGTGGCCGGGATGATCTGGGGGGCCTGGCGGGGCGTCACCTGGCAACTGGCCAGTATCGCATCGCTGATCCTGGGCTACATCGTTTCTCACCAGATGTCGCCCCAACTTGCTTCCCAGTTCGGGACCGATCCCGTGATCTCCCGGACGCTGGCCATGATGGCCATCTACGCGACGGTTTCGGGGGGCGTGTTCCTGGTGGCCTGGGGTTTCCGGGCGATCTTGCGGAAGATGAAGTTCGAAGCGTTTGACCGGCACCTCGGGATGCTGCTCGGCGGGATGGAAGGGACGATCCTGGGCGTGGTGGTCACTTTCTTCGTGGTCAGCTTGGCCCCTCAGACCCGCGACCCGATCTATTCGAGCACCTCCGGGAAGCTGGTCGCGGCCTTCATCGACGCGGTCGGGCCGACCTTCAAGGCGGAGACCGGTGACGCCCTGGCTCCCTTCGTCGAGGAGTCCAGGCACGCCGTCTGGACCGCCGAGAAGGTCAAGCCGCTCCTGCCCGCCGCCGAGGCCGCCGCCGCCGAGGCCGATTCGAATGTCAACCGGACGAGTAACACCTATGACGGAGCGGCTGAGCGTCGGTGATCGCCCGATCAACCTGACGCAGGTCCTGAAGCTGGCCGGCTGGGTGATGCACGGCGGTGAGGCCAAGGCCCTCATCGCCGACGGGATGGTCCGCGTCAATGGCGAGGTCGAGACCCGGAAGCGCAAGCAGATGGCCGTCGGGGACGTCGTGATGCTCGAAGGCGGACCCAGCCTGACCCTCGTGTAGTATCCGGCCCCCCGCCCCGCCTCCCCGCGACGGGATCGGCACCGATCGATCCACCCCGGACCAAGGCAACCACGATGAAGCGGATCGGCATCCTGACCGCGGGGGGAGACACCCCGGCCCTGAACGCGACGATCGCGGGCGCCGTTGAGCGCGCCAATCGGGCGAGGGTGGAGGTCTTCGGGATCATCAAGGGTTTCAGCGGCTTGCTGAACCACTCGGTCCCGCACGTCCACCTCAACCCGCTGTTCCAGAGGATCCCCGAGCTCGACTCCACCCTGGGCGGGACGATTCTGGGGGCCTCGCGCGACTACGTCGACGCCGACGACACGGAAACCATCGCCCGGGTCGCCGACCGACTCAAGCGGCTCCAGGTCGACGGCCTGATCTGCGTCGGCGGCGACGGGACGCTCAACGGGATGCAGCCCCTGAGCAACTACCTGCCCACCGTGCTGGCCCCCAAGACGATCGACAACGACCTCGGGCTGAACTACCCCGACGAGCCCAACGAGTACACCCGCGAGGAGAACGATAGCCCCCGCGGCTATCGCTACAAGAAGCGGCCCAATCGCGAGTTCGGGCTCGACGAGATGGTCAACTACGTCACGCCCGGCTACGCCACGGCGGTCTACGTCTCGTCGCTGAGCGTCCAGCGGATCCGGACCACGGCCGAGAGTCACCGGCGGATCGCGATCATCGAGGTCATGGGCCGCGACTGCGGGATGATCGCCCTGGGGACGGCCTACGGCCAGCCCGATATCATCCTCGTGCCCGAGTCGCCGGTCGACCCAGGACCCCTGGTCGAGCGGGTCATCGCGATCCTCGACATCCAGAAACACGCGGTGATCTGCGTCTCCGAGGGAATCGTCGATCGCGACGGCGACATCCTCGGCTCCAAGATTGCCACCCACGACCCGGCCGGCAACGTCCAGTACACCGGGGCCGCCGAGGCGGTCAAGCGGCTCCTGGCCGAAGAGATCGGCGACGCCTACTTCACCCGCCAGCGCCGGAACGAAAGCGCCGATGCCGCCATCTTCGTCCGGAAGATCGGCCACACCCAGCGCGGCGGGCGGCCGATCCAGTTCGACCGGTTCCACGGCGCGATGCTCGGCGGCAAGGCGGTCGAGCTGCTCCTGGACGGCTACCACAACTGCGTGGCCACGCTCCAGTGCCGCGATGGCGGCTTCCAGCTCGACAGCATGGACGCCAACAAGCTCCGCGACCGCTGGGGGATCATCCACGCCCGGCCCCTGCCGGTTGCGTTCTTCGACGCCCAGCGGTTCCAGCCGTCGCCCCAGGGTGTCACGTATTTCCGGTCGATCTTCGCCAACGCGCTGGGGGCCGAGGACGTCGAGAGCATCCGGTCGATCTTCGACACCGGGAACCTGGCCCACCCCTACGACTCGGTGAACGTCCACATCCACAAGCGGATCCGCCGGCTCGCCCCCGAAACCTGAGTCGCCCCGGCCCCGATCCGAGGGCGATCCGAGGAGCGTGTCAGCCGATTGGCACCGGAGATGCTCCGGATAGGAGGCCGATCCCGCCCCCTTGCCCGGGGGTCGCCCCTCGTCTATCGCTTGGAGGCGAACACGCGGCCGACCCACCCCCGGGGCATGGTCGGCCCGACTCGTTTCATGTTCCGGACGATCCGGCTCCCCGGGCGGCAGTCCGACCCCGTCCGCCGGCCGGACGCAACCCGCGTGAGGTGAGTCTTGTCCTTCGAGCCCGTGACGTCCGTCCGAACCCGACGCCTGACGATCGTCGAGGCCGGCGATTCCTCCGACGAGTCGCCCGACGCCTTTGCCGGGGCCGTCCGGTTGGGCCTCCTGGCGGAGCCCAGGACGCTCCCCTGCCGGTACTTCTACGACGATCGGGGCTCCCGCCTCTTCGAGCAGATCTGTGACCTCCCCGAGTATTACCTGACCCGAACCGAGGACGCCATCCTCCGCGACCACGCCGACGCGATGGTCGACGGCTGGGCGGCCGACCCCGTGATGGTCGAGCTGGGCAGCGGTAGCTCGTCCAAGACCCGTCGGCTGATCGCGGCGGCGATCCGGGCCTATGGCGGCCTGCACTACGTCCCGATCGACGTCTCGAAGTCGATCCTCGAAGAATCGGCCGAGGCCCTGGTCCGGGCGTTCCCCAGGCTCCGCGTCACCGGCTACGCGGCGAACTACCGCGACGCCCTGGCCGAGGTATCCGAGCGGTTCGACCGGCCCAAGCTCTACGTCTTCCTCGGCTCCAGCCTGGGCAACTACGAGGTCGACGACGCGGCCGGACTCCTGGCGATGATCGCCGGCGGCATGGACCCGTCCGACCGCCTGCTCTTGGGGACTGACCTCGACAAGGACCCCGCCACCCTCGAAGCCGCCTACGACGACGCCCAGGGGATGACCGCCCGGTTCAACCTCAACCTGCTCGCCCGGATCAACCGCGAGCTGGGCGGCCGGTTCGACCTCGACCACTTCCGGCACGAGGCCCGCTACAACGCCGAACTCCGCCGGGTCGAGATGCACCTGGTCAGCCTCGTCGACCAGGACGTCTTCATCCCCGGCGCCGGCCTGACCGCCCAGTTCTCCCGGGGCGAATCGATCCACACCGAAAATTCGCACAAGTACACTCCCGAACTGCTCCGGAACCTGGCCGACCGCGCCGGCTTCGAAGAGGAAACCGCCTGGGTCGATCCCGAAGGCCGGTTCCGGGTCCAGCGCTGGCGGCCGAGGAGCCCGACGGCCTGACCGATCCTCCCGGACGAACCCAGGACGGGGACGCTCCCATCCGGCGGGACGAACCCAACGGCTCCGGCGACCCACGATGCCGGACGATCCGTCATGGCCATCGGGATGGCCCCCACCCCATGAAAGCGGGATGGGAAAGGCATTGATGTAGGGTGGAGTCGAGCGGAGCGAGGCCCACCAGACCGGCGTGGTGGGCCTCGCTCCGCTCGACGCCACCCTACGCGGATGACCCATTCCCTTAACTTTCAGAGCGCCCAAGGGCCCCTCGACCTCATCCCGCGGGACGAACCCAGGCGAAGATCGGCCCCGTTTCACCGGACGAACCCAAGCCGGGGCCGTTCTCATCTCACCGGACGAACCCAAGTCGCCGCCCATCCCGCCTATCTTCTCTTCTTTCGTGCACGCCGACGCCCGTTCCCCTCGGTTGGGCCCGAGCCCAGGTTGGCTTCGTTCCGCGAGACGAACCCAGGCCAATCCCGCCCCCACTCTCCCGGACGAACCCAAATCACGACCGGACAACTCGTCCACCGTGCCCTTTCTTGAAGAATCGGCCCCCATTCTCCCGGACGAACCCAAGGGCGTTGGGAGCCTACTCGACCAAACGAACCCAACGGGTCCGCGTCTTCGACCACCGGATCCCCCATCGGAGTCCTGGTCTGGTGGATGATCCGTGCATCCTTCCTCAATAAGATCGCTGCCGAGGGCTGAGGCTTAACAGGGTTCTCGCCGATCTGGGTCGGAATTCGGTCGGCGATGATCCCGCCGGATTTTTGGGGGGATAGTGTGCTTGGAAACGCCTCGTTCCGCGATAGTTATCAACGGATGAAGAATGTCGCTCGTCGGGCCCACGTGCCCATCGTCGGATCTGGATGACGTCCCGATTGCGAAAAACGAACGCCGAGAATTTTAAAAAAGCGGAATCTGTCAACGACTTGTAGCCACAGAGGCTCGACGAAACAGTCCGCCTCCCTCCCCAGGGGTGAGAGGCGGTCTTCCGGGGACGAGATGATCCGATGGCTGCCAACGCCCTCCTCTCCAAGGTCGAATCCGCCCCCCGCCCGACCGCGACGCTGCCGGAGAACGCCAGCGTCGGCCGCCGATGGAGGCTCCGGCGGAACCTGGTCATCTACATCGCCAGCCAGAACGGCGCCTCGCAACGCCTCCTGGGCGACGTCTTCGACCTGCCGCATTCCCGGATCTCGGCGATCATCAAAGAGTTCCGGACCAGATACGCCACCTGACGCCGACGCCGGCCCTCGCGATCTGGCGAGGGCGTCGGGCCGGACCCCCCACGCTCACCCCGACCGGACCCGCCCCAATCGGCGAGGGCCCAGCCGGGCCGGCACGCGATCGAGTCCCAATCATCATGCTCAACCCGGTGGTATCGGCCCCCACGCCCGGATCGACGGGCGATGAAGCGGGGGCTCCCGCGACGTTCGAAGACTGGATCCGCGACCACGCGAGCGACATCAAGCTGCCCAGGGAGGCAGTCTGCGAGGGGCACCATTCCCCCTGGGAATGCCTGGAGGCGATCCGCCGGAGGCCGTCGGTCGCCCTGATCCTGGGCTCGCGGGGGTCGGGCAAGTCCTTCCTCTCGGCCCTCGACACGCACCTGACGAGCCGGGAGCACCCCAAGCACGGGACCCGGATCCTCGGCGGGAGCAAGGCCCAGTCCGAGCAGATCTACCGGGCGCTCCGCGACCTCGCCACCGATTACGAGGGCGAGCAGGGCAGCGACGCCGGGACCATCGCCAAGCTGAGGAAGGAGGGGGCGACCTACGCCAACGGCTCCGAGGTGTCGATCCTGGCCGCCTCGCCCACCAGCGTCCGGGGCCCCCACGTCCCCAGCCTCAAGCTCGACGAGGTCGACGAGATGGATACCGACATCCGCGAGTCGGCGATGGGGATGTGCATGGGCTCCCGGAGGATCAAGGACCGCGCCGGGCTCCCCGCCTCGGTCATCATGACCTCGACCTGCCACCGGGTGAACGGCCCGATGGCCGGGCTCATCAAGCGGGCCGAGGCGGGGGATTTCCCGCTCTACACGATGTGCGTCTTCGAGGTCCTGGAGCGGTGCCCCGACGAGCGGTCGGGTCCAAACTTGGAGAACTGCCCGGACTGCCCGCTCTCGCGCTATTGCCGCGACGTCCCGGACGGGGTCTGGCCCAAGGCCAAGCGGTCGGACGGGCATTACCCGATCGACTCGCTGATCCAGAAGATGCGGACCACCGGGGTCCGGACCTTCGAGGCCGACTACCTCTGCCTGCCCTCGCCGGGCGAGGGGGCCTGGTTCAAGGCGTTCACGCCCGAGTCGCACGTCTCGGAGAAGGCGGAGTTCCTCTTCGGGGGCCCGGTCCACCTGGCCGTCGACTCGGGCGTCTTCACAGGCGCGGTTCTCTTCCAGGTCGTCCAGGAACCGACCACCGAGGGGCCGGTCGCCGAGGTCCGGATCTTCGCCGATTACCTGGCCGAGGGCCTCTCGGCCGAGTCCAACGCCAAGGCGATCTTGAAGGTCACCCAGGAACGCTGCCTGGGGATCCTCCACCACGCCACGACCGACCCGGCCGGCAAGTCCCGAACCTCGATCGGCCCGACGGTCCTGGGCGAATACATGCGGGCCCACCTCAAGCTGGATGCCTGGCCCCTGGCCAAGGTGGCCGACAGCCTGGCCCTGCTGGATTCGTTCATCAACCCGGCCGACGGGACGCCCCGGCTCCTGGTCCACCCCCGATGCAAGGACACGATCCTGGCGCTCCAGGGCTACCGCCGGGCCAAGCGCGGCGGCCAGTGGCTCGACTTCCCCGCCGACCCCCAGCACCCCCATGAAGACCTCGTCGACGCGCTCCGGGGCGGCCTGACGGCGCACTACCCCGAGGGGCGAAACCCCAAGTCGTCCCTGATCCGCGTCAAGGCCACCCAGGTATTTTGATGCCACCCACCGCCGAATCCCTCGAACTGATCCGCCGCCGCCACCCCGAGTGGCGCGAGCATCAACTCCGATGGCGATGGCTGCTCGACTCCCTCGAAGGGGGCGAGCGCTATCGCCAGGCCGTCTACGGCTACGACCACCGCGGCCTCCCGGTCCGCAACCTGATCCGGCACAAGCGCGAATACCCCGAGCCCCGCGAGTCCGCCGGGTCGTTCGTCGACCCGTTCCTGGCCGGGACGGGGATGCTCGCCACCGCCAGGGGCGACGACCCGGCCGCCTCGGCGACCGATGACGATTACGAGCTGAGGCGGGCCCGGACCCCGGTCCCGACCTTCGTGGCCGAGGCGATCGACACCCACCTCTCGCGGATCTATGCCCGCGAGGTCCGCCGCGACGGGCCCGAAGATCTGATGGTTTGGTGGGCCGACGTCGATGGCTGCGGGACCTCGATCGATCAGTGGATGGCCGAGACCGTCGCCCCGCTCCTGCTGGCGCTAGGCCAGCTCGACCTCGGCTTCGACCACCCCGCCGCGCCCGAGGGCGAGCCGGTCGAGACCCGGGCCGACGCCGAGAGGCTCGGGCTGGACCGCTGCGTCGCCTCGTACATCTTGCCCGAGAACCTGCTCTGGTGGCGGCTCGACCCGACCGGCCACCGCTACGCCGAGTGCCTGGTCCGCGAATATGCCGAGACCGGCGAGGGCGTCGAGGTCCGCTACCGCCACTGGTCGGCCGCCGATTCGACCCTCTACGACGACGCCGGGGACGTCCTCTCGGCCACCCCCCACGAATTCGGCCGGGTCCCGATCGTCCGGGTCTTCGACCGCCGGAAGCCCCGGTGCAAGAACATCGGCCAGCCCCGATACGAGGGCGTCGCCGAGCGCCAGCGCGAGTACTATAACCGCGACTCGGAGCTGATCCTCTCCGACACCACCCAGGCCCACCCGCTCCTCCAGGGGCCCGAGGACTTCATCCAGGCCGACGGCACGATCCCGATCGGCCCGAGCTGGCTCCTGCCCAAGAAGAAGAACACCCAGGGCGGGTCGGCGACCTATGAAGGGTTCGACGTCGTCCAGTTTCCCAAGGACGGCGCCGAGTCGATCCGGAAGAACAAGGCCGACCTCCGCGACGACGTCGACCGCGACTCGGCGCTGGTCCGCCCGACCGGGCGCGACGGCGTGGCTCAGTCGGGGATGTCCAAGGCGTTCGACCACGCCGACGGCAACAACCGCCTGGCCAAGATCGCCAAGATCCTCGGCCGGGCCGAGGAGATCATCGCCGAGATGGCGCTGGCGGTTCTCGACGACGGGATTCCCGAGGCGTCCGAGGTCCGGCTCGCCTACCCGACTGAGTTCGACCTGTTCACGGCCGGCGACATGGCCGACGCCACGGGCCGCTTCCAGTCGCTACTGGCCGGCGCGGGGACCTTGCCCGTCACCGAGGGGCTGATGCTCTCCCGGCTGATGAGGCTCTGCCTGCCCGGCCTGGGCGACGCCCAGTATGCCCGGTCCGACGACGAACTCGAAACCTATCTGGCGCGACGGTCCGCCCCGGTCGGAGGTCCCCTCGGGGGACCTCCCGGCGGCCCCTCGCCCTGATCGATCCGGGCCGCCCGGCCTCGCCCTTCGTGGCCGCTCAGGGCCGGGGCCGGGCGACCGGTGGTGCCCCGGGCGGGGGAGGCGGCAGCGCCGAACCCGCCCGGGACTTCGCTGATCCGGGCCGCGAAGTGAACGCCTCGGATGGCCGCAAGTGGCGATCCAGTTACGGTTTGTCCCGGGTCCGAACCGGGGAAAACAGGCCGGCTTCCGCCGCAAAGGTTCGACGGGACGCGGGGCGATCGGCCCACCGCGGCTCCCCGAGTCGTCCCCCCTCCAGACCCCGAGGCGAGATGTTCCTTTCCCTGTTATCGGCGTTCGCGGTCGGCCTGGCGTTCGCGGTCGCGGTGGCGACCCTGGCGATCCCGTTCGTCCTGCACTTCTTCGACCGCCGCGACCTTTCCTGACCCCCGGGTGCCACCATGCGACTCTGCCAGATCCTCAGGGCCCCCGACGCCGAGCCGGGCGGGGGCCCGATCGCCGACGAGTTGGTGACGGTCTCGCGGGCCGAGCTCGACGAGCTGAGGGCCCGGGCCGGGGAGAAATCCCCCTCGGGCTCCGGGCCCGGCGATCCGGCCTCCGATCGGGAGGAGTTCGCCGAGACCCTGAAGTCGCGCGAGGCCGCGTTCTCCCGCGAGATCGCCGCGCGTGACCGGAAAGCGGCCGACCTGGAGCGGGCCTACAAGTCGGCCCTCCGCGACCGCGAGCTGGCCACGGCGCTGGTCGGCAAGCCGCTGGTCGCCGGGGCCGCGAGCCAGTTGATCCAGCTCTGGCGCGACGACTTCGAGGTCGTCGACGAGGGCGGCGAGATCCGGGTCCTGGCCCGCGACGGCCGGGGCGTCGACCGGGCCGTCGCCGACCGGCTGGCCGGTCCGGAGTTCGCCCACTTCTGCCTCCCCTCGTCGCGAGGCGGGACCGGGGCCCGGGGCCAGAACCGATCGGCGACCCCCGCCCCCCCGCCGGCCGCCCCGCGGACCCTGGGCGAGGCCGTCGTGACCCAGTGGCGCGAGGCCGCCGCCCGATCGCAGGGCCCGCCCGCGCCGGCCGGCTGGGGCCGCCGCCGCTGATTTTCCCTCCCCGAGGGATCCCTCCGATTTTCCCAGATGCCGTCGACCCGAGCCGCCGACCGGCGAACCGGAGTCGCGGCGTCTCCCCGAACTTGCCACCCAGCGGAGTCCGCCTTCATGCCGAGCAGCTACCTGCAAGGGATCCAGAACACGTTCGACAACCAGGCCCAGATCGTCAACGACATCTATGTCGTCACGACGAACTGGTTCGTCAACCGCTGCCCGATCGTCACGCGCACCCCGCGGGTCCCGGTCGGCTCGACCACCTTCTCGATCGTGAGCCGGTCGTTCCGCCCGCGGATCGCCGCGCTCGCCGCCGGCATCGCCCCGGGCGACGGCCAGATCGGCCTGGTCGACGCCAGCCCGTTCATGAACGGCGACGTCCTCGAACTCGCTTCGGGCGAGCGGGTCGAGATCATCGGCGACCCCAACATCGCGACCAACACCGTGCCCGTCCGCCGGGGCGCCGAGGGGACCGCCGCCGGGGCCGGCAACTCCGGCGACACGATCCGGCTGATCTCGAACAGCCGGTCCGGCTCGGAGATCAATCAGAGCGGCGTCGCCCTCCGGCCGAGTGGGATCTCCCAGTATTGCCAGACCTGGCAGCACCCGGTCCAGGTCGGCGGCTCGCTCCAGGCGTCGTCGGGCTACCAGGCCTCGACGGGCGCCCGGACGCCGTTCGACCAGGTCAAGATGGACGCGCTCCAGAACCTGATGGACGACATGGAAGTCTCGTCGTACTACGGCCGGGGCGAGGACCCCGCCGTGACGATCCGGCCCAAGCAGAAGGGGCTCAAGGCCATGATCTCGGCCAACAACACGACCGCCCCCACCAACGCGGGGGCCTACAAGGCCACCGACTTCATCCGCGACACCCTGGAACTCTGCCGGGCCGGCGGCGGCGACCCCGACGTCCTGCTGATGTCGACCAACTTCATGATCGGCCTGTCGACCTGGGGCCAGGCGGTGATGCGGGTCAACGCCGGGACCAACGTGTTCGGGACCCCGATCGACGTCTTCGAGGCCCCCTTCCTCGGCGGCCTGACGATTATCGAGGCTCCGCTGCTCAAGCCCTTCACGGCCGTCGCCCTGACCTCCTCGGAGGTCCGGATGCGGATGAAGCGGAACGAGTTCTGGAACCCCCGCGGCTCGCGCGGCGACGCCTTCGAGGGCGAATGGATCGCCGAGGGGGCCGTCGAGCTCGAGAACCCCGCCCACCACGCCTGGCTCGAAGGGGTCACGGCCTTCTCCGCCAACTGATTGATCCGACCGGCTCGATCCCGCCCCCTCGGCCGGCCCCGACGGCCAGGCCGGGGGGCCCCACTCTGGCGAGGCTCCTGTGTTGTCATCCTACGTCTTCCCCGGCTATCCCGCATTCCTGGAGTCCGCCGCGGCGGAGCTGGGCCGCCCCGAGTCGGCCGGACCCGCGCGGCGGATCGCGCCCCTGACCGCCCTGGCGAACCTCTGCGCCCAGGCCGCCCACGGCGACCCGGCGCACTCCGGGGGGATCCTAACCAAGGCCGCCGAGTTCCGCGACCAGTTGGCCACCGCCCTCCGCGCCGCCGATCTGATGCTGGCCGCCGTCGAGGCCGCGCGGCCCCGCCCCGAGCCCGAGCCCGAGCCCGAGCCCGAGCCCGAGCCCGAGCCCGAGCCCGAGCCCGAGCCCGAGCCCGAGCCCGAGCCCGAGCCCGAGCCCGAGCCCGAGCCGGAGGCGAATCCCGGATCCCCCGAGCCCGAGGCGGCCGGGGAGGGCCCCGAGACCCCCCGAGAACCATCATGATCGCCTACGCGACGGACGAGGACATCGCCCTCCGGGCCTCGGCCGACTTCTCGGCCCTCTGCCCCCGGGACCAGGTGCTGGCCTCGGGGTCGGACGGCCTCTTCCTCGCCGCCGACCCCTGGACGCTCACCTCGGCCTCGGTCAACTTCGCCGCCTTCGGGCTCGCCCCGGGGCAGGTGGCCCGGCTCACCAGGCCGACCTCGTCCTTCGGCGCGGGCGGCGAGTTGTTCACGATCCAGGCCGTCGCGCCGGGGGCGATCACGCTCCGGCGCAAGGGCCAGGCCGCCGGGGTGGGCCAGCCGCCGGCCCCCCCCAGTGGCCTGGCCGGCGTCGAGTTCGCCGTCCGGACGCTCGGCCCGCAGATCGGGCTGGCCACCTACGACCTGAATCGTCGGTTCGGGATTGACGACCGGGTCGCCGGCCGCCGGACCGGTGACCTCGCCGACCCCCGACAGCTCCGCGAGGCCGTCGTGCTGACGGTCCTCACCCAGCAGTACCTCGACCAGAGCCGGCAGTTCTCGGGCCGGTCCGACTCGCCCGACGACTGGTACGCCGCGAAGGCCCGGATCACCGGGGCGGAGCTCGACGACCTCCTGGACCGGATCGCGCTCCGGTGGGACGAGGCCGACGTCGCGGCCCGCGCGATCGCGACGACCCGGTTCAGTATGCGCCTTTCGAGATGACATGGCGATCTCCTACCACATCTACGCCAACGACGGCCGGGGCGGCGACGTCGACTACTCGACGCCGGTCGCGACCAAGACCGGCCTCTCGTTCTCCGTCGGCCCGCTGGCCGCCCCGAGCGACAACACCTTCGCCGTCCGCGCCTTCGACGCGGCCTCGGGCATCGAGGAGGCGAACACCGACGCCCGGGCCCGGGTCGTGGTCGACCCGGCGGGCAACGACGTGACCGCCCGGCCCAACGCCGTCCTCGGCCTCTCGGTCCGTCGGACGGCTGGCGCGACGTGCCGGGTCGCCTGGGGCTACGACCCGACGGGGCAGGGGGGGCCACCCTCCCGGTTCGCCGTCACGCTGACCCCGGGCCCGTCGGGCCCCGCCGCGACGGTCGCCTTCCTGCCCGGGGTCCCCGGCTACGGGTGCTCGCTCTGGGGCCTGACCGGCGGCACCTCCTACACGATCGAGGTCCGGGCCATCGGGGCCTCGGACCTCCTGGCGGGCATCGCGGCGACGGTCGCGATCGACTACGCCGTCCCCGTCCTGGGCAACGTCGAATCCCTGACGGCCGTCCCGTCGCCTTGAGGGTCGACCGAGCGCCAGCCGCCCCGGGCGAGGAGTACGGCCTCCGGCTCGTCGGCCACGGCGTGGTGTGCTTCCGGGCATCGCCGACGGGTGGAGGATCCTGATTTGTGAGCATGTAATGGTCGCGCTATCCTGAACGGGGGACCCTCGTCCATGCCGGGCTTCCTGACCGAACTCGTCAACAACAAGGTGCTCGACTGCTTCTTCGGCGGCGCGGCGATCGCCCCGCCCCCGACCCTCTACGTCGGGCTCTCGCTCACCAAGGCGTACAAGGGCGGCTACGTCGCCGAGCCGGCGGGCGGCTCCTACGCGAGGGTCGCGGTCCCGAACGACCCGGCGCACTTCCCGGCCGCCTCCTCCGGGGCGAAGTCCAACGCCGCCCCGATCGCCTTCCCGGCCCCCTCGGCCGCCTGGGGAACGGCCCTGAGCGTCTTCATCGCCGACGCGGCCGGCGCGGGGAACGTCCTGGCGATGGCCGACCTCCCGACCCCCCGGCCGATCCGCGGCGGTGACCCGGCGCCGACGATCGCCGTCGCCGCCCTCTTCCTGTCCCACACCTGAGGTCCACCGATGGCATTGCGAATCCGATTCCAGTATCCGACCGGCTCGCAGCTCGGCTATTCGATCGAGCGGCTGGGGGACGGGATGCTCTACGACCCCTCCGACGGCACCTTCAAGGCCGCGCCGGCGTCGCCGATCGCCGGGCTCCCCGAAGACACCGGGATCTTCGCCGGCCGGTACAAGGCGACCCTGAGCCCGACCCCGACTGTTCAGTTCACCGACGGCGACTATGTCGTGACGGTCCACGACCAGAGGGCCTCGGGAGCCGTCGTCGCCGAGCTGGCGGCAACCCTGCACGGCGGCGACGACGCGACGGTGTTCCCGGCGGCGGCCGGGGCTGGTAGCGACCCCTGGGCCGTCTCGCTGCCGGGCTCCTACCCCGCCGGGTCCGCCGGGGCGATCCTGGGCCAGAACCTCGACGCCCGGGTCTCCACCCGCTCGACCTACGCCGGCGGCGTCGTCTCCGGGGTGGCTTCGCCGGTGACCGTCGGGGCCAACAACGACAAGCTCGGCTACGCCCTGGCCCCCGCCGGGCTCGACGCGATCCAGGTCGAAAGCGGGGTCAACGCCCGGCAGGCGCTGGCGCCGATCCTCGCGGCCAGCGCCGGCGTGGTCGCCGGGGCCGGGACCGGCGTGATCGTCATCAAGGGCGGCAACTCGGCGATCACCCGGATCGTCGCGACCACCGACAACGCCGGCAATCGCTCCTCGGTGACCCTGACGTTGCCCACCTGAGCGGAGCCCGACCATGGCCGCCGCGCCCTATAACGCGCCGACATACTTCCCGCCCTCGTACTTCTTCGCCCCGACGTCCCCCCCGGCCGATCCCTCGGTCTTCGCCCCGTACAACACCCCGACGTACTTCCCACCCTCCTATTTCTACGGGGGGACGTCCGCCCCGGTCGCCCCCCCGGCCACGCCGGAGCCCAAAGGCCGCGACCGGGAACCCTACGCGGCGCTGCTCTCCTTGCTGGAGGCCACCGGCGTCTTCGAAGAGGTGATCTTCGGCGACGCGCTCCAACGGAGCCAGGCCGGGGCCGACGGCTACCCCCTGGCCGTCCTCTCGCCCAAGGGCTGGGAGGAGTCCGACGACTTCGACCCCACGCTGATCGTCCGGCGGGTGTCCTTCGCGATCACGATCGTGATCAAGTCCCAGGACTCGGGAACCCAGTTCGACGCCCTCGATCGGCTCGCCTCCACCATCCAGGCGGCCGTCGACCGCTCCGACCTTGAGGGGACCAACCTGCCCGCCCTGACCAAGATCCGCTCGGGCCGCTACGGGCAGTCCGACCGCTATCCCGAGCAGAGCATCGAGCTCGACGGCGGCTTCGCCACGCTCATCGACCCCACGGCCACATCCATCGTTTTATCGAGGTGAGACCATGTCGGCGACCAAGAGATTCATGAACTGGACGGGGGTCACGTTCACCCCGACCGGCGGCTCGGCCACAGCCATCACCGGCGTGACGTCGGTGGCGATCGACAGTGGCGGGAGCCTCGCCCGGTTCTCCGGGGACGGCGACCGCTTCGTCACGACGATGGTCAACGACTTCAACGAGCCGACGATGACCATCCAGTCGGCCGACCTGGCGGCCCTCCGCGCCAACCCGGTCGGGACCGTCGGGACGCTGACGGCCACGCACAACGACGCCCGCAACGGCGTCGGGACCGGCGCCGTCACCTACACCCTGGCCAACGCCGTGGTCTCCGCCTGCCAGGTCCACGGGGCCCACCGCCAGTTCGGGCAGGGCAGCGTCACCTTCGGGGCGTTCTCCGGCGATGGCGTCACGAACCCGTTCTCTACCAGCGTCGCCCTCTGACCCGGGAGTTCCGATGGCCGACTTCATCCCCGACGCCGTCCTCGCCCCGCTGGGCTACGCGGGGGCCGGCGACGCCGCGACCCGGCTGGCCAAGCTCCAGGCGGAGTTCGCCGCCGTCCTCCGGGTCCCCCGGGTCTACGTCCGCCACCAGGGGACGTCGCATTTCATCACTGGGAGCCCGGCCGACACCCTCCTCTTCCCGCAGACCGACGCGCGGTCCGGCCGGCCTCGCTACCAGTGGAGCGACCGCGGCGACGGCGTCTCGCTCGGGCGGTTCCACGCCGATGAGTGACCCGATCGAGCACCAGCGGCGGAAGCCGGGCGCACGGGGCGGCCTGGTCTGGCTCGCCGACGGGCGGCCCTGGCTTCTCGCCGAGCCCGCCTTCCGGCCGGGCCCGGGCCGCCTGACCACGCCCGACGTCGACGCGGTGATCGACCGCTTCCACGAGCAGATCGTGCTCGGCGAAGACGTCTCGCTGGCCGACGTCCAGGCCGCCGCCCGCTCGCTCCTGCTGGCGAACTACGAGCTGTCCGACGACGAACTCGCCGACCTCCTGGAAGTCGCCCCGGGCGCCGAGGCCGAGGAGCTGGCCAGGGCCGTGCTCGAAACTCTGTTCGGGCCCGATTCGCGAATCCGGGGCTATATCGACTGGGTCCGGGCCAGCCTCCTGGCCAACGGCCTGGCGCCGGCCGAGATCCCGGCCTCGGCGATCAACGACGTCCTCACCATCCTGATGGCCACCAACCGGACCGTCCCGCCCGCCCAGTTCGTCGACGCCTGCCGGGCGGCGCTGGGCCGGGAATCCCTGGAGCGCCTGATCTGATGGACGAACGACCCACGCCCGACTCCACCCGACGCGGGGGCGTCCGGGCCCTGCCGATCGCCCTGGCCGACGGCCAACTCTGGGGCCTCGCCCTCCCCTCGCCACGCCTCCGGCCCCGGGTCGAGCGGGGCGTCGACGCCCTGGGTCGGCCCACCGAGGAGGTCCGGGTCGCGGCGGAGTTCGGCCATCCGATCGAGATCCGACTCCTCGTGGCCGACCTCCGGGCCGCCTGCGAGGGGGATCGGGAGGATCGCCGATACCAGGCCCTGGTCCGCCTGGCCGCCGCCCTGATCCGCCGCGCGCACGACGTCGACCTGGCAACCGCGGCGTCGTTGCTCGAACTCGACGTCGATGACCTCCCCGGGCTCGTCGAGGCGGTCCTCTCCGCCGCGACCGGGGAGGGCCTCGAAGGGCCGGATTCACCGAGAACGGAGAATGTCGATGTCTGATCCACGCGAGCCCGGCGACGCCCGGCGATCGCGGAGCCTCGCGGACCAACCCGGGGCCCGACCGGGGCGGCCGGCGAAGGGGGACGCGATCCGGGCCGTCTCCGACCTCCTGGGCCGGAAGAAACCAGCCTTCGGTGGGCCCCCGGCGTCGGCCCCATTCCCGCTATTCCCGCGATCGCTGGACGCGACGCTTGCGGATCTGAAGAAGAGTCCGGGCCTTCGGGCCAAGTTCGACCGGCCCGGGACCTCGCTCGAACCGCCCCCCGTGCCGCTCCCCGGCGGCGGCCCGCCCGTGCGAGCCGTGGGGGACGAGCCGCCGCCGGCCGAACCGCCCAGGGCTCCCGAACCGGGGGCCGCATCCCGGGCCGCCGATCCCCTCCCGGCCGGTGGGTCCGATGGCGTCCGCCCAGCCCCGGTCGCCGCGCGATCGGTCGGCGATGGCCCCCAGGCCGTCGCCTCGACCGCGAGCCAGGGCAGCCCCGGGATCCGACTCGCCCCGCCCTCGACGATCCACCGGGATGCCTTGGGCTCGCCCGGGCCTCCGGGGGATCCCGCCGGGCCCGCCCATCCCGACGCCGGGCGGGCCGTCGATCGCGTGTCGAATCCCGATCCGCCTCGGCCCGGAGGGGCAGCGCAAGTCGTCGGCCCCCCCGGAGTCGCCGGGACGGCCCGGGTCGGAGCGGTCGACTTGCCCCGGGACCCTCGGCCGGCGTCGGGCGTCGTTGACGGCCCGATCGCCGGGGGCAGCTCGGCCCGGCCCGGGGCTCCGGCCGCGGAGACCGGTTCGGCGTCGGGGGCGAATGCCCTCCCGGCCGCCCGGGGCGGAGCGGGGTCGATCGCCGTCCGGAATCCGTTCGCGTCCGGCTTGAGGAATCTTTCGCCGGCGGACCCGGGCTTCCCGGGCGCTGGCGGGGCGAGCTCCGGCCTCGACGCGACGGGGATCGGGTCGGGCCCGGGCGAGCATGCCTTCGGCGGAGCGAACTCGCCGGGCGGGGCTTCGGCCGACCTCTCGAAGACCAACGACCTCTTGCGACAACTGATCGACGCCGTCAGGAGGCAGCGCGACGCCTCGCTGCCGGTCGGCGGCCCGTCGGTCTATCCGGATCGTTGAGAATCCACATGGCTCAAGAATGATGGGACGATCATGGCCTCTTATGGTGGTCTGGGGATCTTCGGCGCCGCCGTCACGATGACCACGTCGGACAACCCCCGCGAGACCCAGGTGAATTCGTACTTCGGGATCAACGGCATCGAGACGCTCGATGGCGGATTTCGGGGCCGGATCACGCACGCCCGGGGGGTACTCTTCGGGGCATCGGCCCTGCTACTGGCGACGGCCGAGGGGCGGTTCCGCTCCTACAACGACGGCATCACCCGCCTGCTGATCGACAACATGGGAACGGCCTGGCCGAACGTCCGGCTCCTGAGGTTCCAGCCCCAGGGGCGCGCCCGGCAATCGGCCGACGGGACCTACTTCCGGGCCTACCAGGCCCAATTCCTCCACCTGGCGTGAACCCGATGGCCTTCTCCCAGACCGGCATCACCGACGTCCGCGTCACGGCCGACGGCCCCGACCTGTTCGTCGCCTGGTCCGCCACCAACCCCCCGGGCCCGACCTTCCAGGTCTACGTCGACCGGAGGCTCGCCTGGTACGGGACGGCGCGACGCTGTCACGTCCCGATCCCCTCCGGGGCCCTCGGCCGGAACATCTGGGTCGAGGTCGGGACGGTGGGGGCCGGCGAGCCGACGCTCGACTACTCGACCAGCCTGACCGCCCCCGGCGGCCGGACCGAGCGGGCTCAACTCTCCTGGGCCGGGGGCACCTACCTCGACCCGACGGGCCGCGACGACATCCAGGGATTTCGGATCTGCCGGAGTCCCACCCCGGGCTCGCCGGTCGACCTGTCCGGGCCCGTCGACGCCGTCGCGGCCTACCCGGGCGGCTGGATCAACGACGGGTTCGGCAAGGGGGGATTCGGGGGCGGCGGCTTCGGCCGGGCGGCCACGCTCTACCGGTGGCAGAGCGGCCCGCTCTCGACCGGGGTCTGGCACTTCGCCGTCCTCCCCTTCGACAAGGCCGGCGACGCCCAAGGCGTCCCCCAACCCGTGGCCGTGACCATCGCCGCCGCCCCCCGGCCCCCCGCGATGAACCCCGGAGGGTCTTGGCTGGATTCGGCCTATTCCGGGCCGGCGGGCCGGCAACTCACGATCAACTGGCTCCCCAGCCCTTCGGACCAGAGGTGATTTCGGTGGCAACCACATATTCCGCGAATGCCAGGCTCCAGAAGCCCGCGACGACGGACCGGAACTGGGACGTCCCGATCAACGCCAACACCGACGCCATCGACGCCATGACGGCCATCGGCGGCCTGGCGGTGACGACCACGGAGACGCCGAGCGCGACCCTCCAGGTCCGCGTCGCGTCCGGCAATTTCGTCAAGTCCGACGGGACGATCGCGAACTTCCCGGGCACTCCGTCCCTCGCCGTCCCGGCCTCCTCGACGGCCTACCTCTGGCTCACCGACCTCGGTGTCCCGGCCTCCGGGACCTCGTTCCCCGGCTCGGCCCACCTGAGGCTCGCCCACGTCGTCGCGGGGCCGACTTCGGTCCTCCAGGTCGTCGACGAGCGGATCCAGTGCTCGGCCGCCGGGACGGGCCTGGGCTTCGTCCTGAAGGCGGGCGACATGATCTCCGGCCCGCTGACGGTCGCCACCCCCGGCTCGGGGGCGCCCCTGGTGGTGCTCGACGCCCCGAACCGGCTGGTCGGCTTCTTCGGGGCGGCCCCGGCCTCCCAGGCCCCGGCCGTCAACCCCTTCACGTCCCCATCGGGGGCCGCCTCCGACACGCTGGCCGACGTCGGCTTGTCGTTCTCTCAGGTCGTGCTCAACAACAATTTCGCCAGCCTGGCGGCCAAGGTCGACGCGCTGATCGCCGCCCTGAAGCGTCACGGCCTGATGGGAAGCTGAGGGAGGCCGCGATGCCCGCTTTCGCCTCGATCGAATCCACGAGCGTCCCGCTCGCCCGGCCCTCCGCGCCGGTCGGCGTCTACCGCTATTCACCCGGGGGGATCGGCGCTTATGAATCCCTGCCCAACGTCCGGGTGCTGGCGATCCAGTATCGCGAGGGGGCGGACCCGGGTGCGGCCCGGTTCCGATACGTCTTCGACGGGGCCAATCCGGCGTCCGTGCCAAACTCGTTTCAGGATGCGCTGTCGGTCGACGCGACGATGCCCGGTATCGTGGCCAACGACGACCGGCTGGTGGTCCTGACATTCAACCCGGACGGGAGCCCCGAGGTTCTCTTCGACGGATTCGCCCAGGTCCCGCAAATGGGGCTGGCGCCGGACCGTGAGATGGTCACCTTCCTGGCCTTCGGCGTGGCGATCCGCGAGTGGGACACCCCGATCGGCGGCGCCCTGATGCGCGACGCCGACGCCCCCACCACCGTCTCCGACGCGGAGACCGACCTGGTCACCCAGTTCAATCCCCGGGGCCTCCCCAACGCGACCCCGGATGGGGCCGACGCCGTCGATGACTTCGGGAATGCCTACCCGACGTTCCTCGACCCCAACCTGATCCGGACCCCCGACCTCCGGCGATTATGGACGCTCCCGATGGCGATCCGCTACCTCTGCTATCGCCACAACCCGGCCCAGGAGTTCGTGAACAACCCCGACGGGGACCTGCTGGACGCGATCCTCGACGGGAGGGGCCCCGGCCCTGGCGGCGGGCTCCTGCCCGAAGATCCCGCCAATCACACCAGCGCCCCCCTGGTGGCCCCGGACAACCCGGCCACCGGCAAGGCCTGGCCCGCGGTCGTCCGCGACCTGCTCGAACCCAACGGCTTCGGCATGGCCTTCCGGCTCGGGACCGACCGGGACGGCAATCCCTCGACGACCCTCGACATCTTCCGCCAGCAGGACGGCTCGGCGTCCACTTACAAGGACCTGTACCTCCAACCCCGGGGGGCCGCCCTCGACCCCGCCCAGACCAACCTCGCCGCGGCGCAGCTGGCCCGCGACATGAGCGGGGTCGCCAACGCCATCACGGTCGAGTCGGAGCTGGTCCGATACGAGGCGTCGTTCATCCTGGCGCCGGGGTTCCCGATCTCCCCCGGCGACGCCGTCGGCTACACGGCCCTGGCAGCCTTCGACCGGAACGGCGGAAGCTTCTCGCAGGCCAATCACGACAAGTATCGCCTCTACGTCTTCGACGAGACGGGAGAGGGGCACTGGGACTGGACCAAGTCCGCCCTCTCCACGAAGGCCCCCTCGCTCGGCGACCTCCTCGGGGGCGAGGACGACCCGGAGGCCGGCTACGTGAAGCGTCGCCGGGTCCCGATCGGCGAGTTGTTCTCGACCGACCCGAATCGGAAGCCGCTCAAGGCTCAGTTGTCGGTCTCGACCGACTACAAGGGGATTAAGCCGGGGACCTGGGACGGGACCGGGACCTGGCAGCCGGTCGGCGGCGGGTTCGAGCTCCTGAAGGACCGGCTCGGCGTCTGGATCAACGCGCCCAACCCGAATAGCTGGAACGTCCAGGCGTCCCGGGTCGCGGGCGCCGTCTATCCGGCCGGGATCGTCAAGGGGGTGGAAGACCAGGCGAACGTGGACGCGAAACACTTCACGCTCCGGCTGACCTGCGTCATCGAGGGGGATCGCGTCCTCTCCGCCACGGCCGACCGGAGGGCTTCGAGCCCGACGGCCTACCCGATCACGCGGCGGGTCGACGCCCGGGACCGGTACGCCCGGCACGTGGTGGCCGCCCGCAGCGAATTCAACCCCGGGACCGATCCGGTCGTCGCCCGCGACGACAGCGCCGACGCGATGGCCGAGGCCGTCGCCCGCCGGGCCGCGAGCGAGGCGGGCGAGGTCGCGGGCGCCGTCACGATCCCCAGGTTCACGCGGGCGTATCGGATCGGGGACCGGATCCGCTCGATCCAGGGGCGTGACCTGTCGCTCCGGACCAACGCCGGCGCCCCGACCGAGGAGGGCGAGGTCTTCCCGGCGGTCGTCGGCCTGAGCTGGGATTTCGACGGGAACCAGCAGACCACTCTGCAACTCTCCGATCAGCGGGGCCAATCGCGATGAAAGTCCGACAAGACGAGGCCCTTCGGCTCCGGATCCGCGACGCCCAATGGGTCGACGGGTTCGGCCGGCTCGACCGGGATCCCACGTTCGGGACGCCTTGCCTGCTCGCGCAGACGGGCAAACTCGGTACCTATCCAACGGCTGCGCAGAGCTTCTATGCCTGCACGCCGCTGATCCTCCTGGGCCCGGAGGTCGAGGGCGGGGCAGGCTCGATCGCCCCGGTCGCCTCGGCGTTCTTCGCCCTGAACCTCGGGTCGGCAGTCCCTCCGGCCGGGACCAGCGTCCTGGCGACCTTCGTCGACAGCCGCTGGGTCTTCCGCTTCGACGGCTGATCCCCGAGGCCGTCCGCCCCCGCCGGATCAGGCGATCTCGGCCTTGGCCCGCCCGGTCTTGACGCAATCGAGGTCGGCCAGGCAGGTGCAACCGGCGGGGAGTTCAGCCTCCTCGACGATCATATTGGGGATGTCGTCCTTGATCGCGAACCGGACGCCGCACTGGCTGCAGATTAGGCTGTCGCCCTCGCGACGGAGCGGGACCTTGCCCATCGGGCAGACCAGTAGCGAGAGGAATTGGTCGCTTACCATCGGCGGATGGGTCCTTCGTCGGGCGACTTCGGCGACCGTCGCGGTATAAGGCAAGGCGGGTCGCGCGTCGCTCCCTCGTATTATGGAGCGATCGAGGCCCCGGGGGAAGCCGGATCCTCGCGAAGCCGGGGCCTTGCCGCGATCCGCAAATCCTCTGGTCGAGGCGAGGTGAGCGGTTATACTGGTGATCCAGCCCGACCATCGACCCCACGCCCTGGGCGACGGACCTCCGGTCCGTGCCGTGCCGGGGGTGCCCCCGCCCCCGGATCGATCCCTTCGCCATGAGTACATTCGTCGTCCGATACGGCCAGATGCGTCAGATCGGCGAATACGAAGGGGTCGCGGACCGGGCCCATCTCCGCGGCGAGCGCGTCCTGGTCCGGAGCGACCGGGGGACCGAGCTGGGCGAGGTCCTTTGCCCCGCCACCGACCGGACGGCCGCCTTCCTGGAGAATCCATACCGCGGCCGGATCCTCCGGACGGCGACGCCCGAGGACCTCGCCGCGGAACCCCGGCTGGTCGAGCAGTCGAAGCAGGGGCTCGACGCCTGCCGCGAGTTCGCCGCCAGACGCCTCCTGCAGATGGACCTGGTCGACGTCGAGGCAATCTTCGGCGGCGAGCGGATGGTCTTCTACTACGTCTCGGAGAAGCGGGTCGACTTCCGGGAGCTGGTCAAGGACCTGGCCCGGGCGATGCAGACCCGGATCGAGATGCGCCAGATCGGCGTCCGCGACGAGGCCAAGCTGCTCGCCGACTACGGCGATTGCGGCAAGCCGGTCTGCTGCAACACCCACCTGTCCCGGATGCCCCCGGTCTCGATGCGGATGGCGAAGGTCCAGAAAACCACCCTGGACCCCTCGAAAATCTCGGGGCGTTGTGGTAGGCTTAAGTGCTGCCTGCGCTATGAGTTCGACACCTACCAGGCCCTCGAGCGGGAACTGCCGGCCGTCGGCTCGCGGGTCATCACCCATCGCGGTCAAGGCCGGGTCCTGGCCCTGGAAATACTCGCCCGCAAGGTCGTCGTCGAGTTCGACGACCACCGCCGGATCGTCGTCAATCACGACGATATCGTGGGCGTCGAGAAGTCGAAGTTCCGACCCTCGCAGACTCAGGATGAGGATGACGACCGCGTCGAACCGTGAGCGATCGACGCCCAGGCGCGCAAAGGAACCGACCGATGAGCCTTCGCGATGACTTGGCGGGGGTGCTGGCTCGCGACCCTCGCTATTCGATCCACGCCTACGCCTTCGTCTTCGAAGCCCTCGAATCGACCAAGACCATGAAGAAGCGGATCCAGGCCAGGGTCCGAGGGCGACGGCCTCCCCGGTCGCGCCACGTCACGGGGCGCGAGCTCTGCGAAGGCGCCCGGCTCCTGGCGCTGGCCCACTACGGCCTGATGGCGATGGCCGTGCTCAGCCAGTGGGGGATCCGGACGACCTCCGACCTCGGCGAGATCGTCTTCAACCTGATCACCTCCGGCGACCTGGAAAGTTCGCCGTCCGACTCCCGGGCCGACTTCGATTCCGTCTTCGAGTTCGAAGACGCCCTGCGTCGCGACTATGTCCTGGCCCTGGACGACGTCGCCTGAGCCTCCGGAGCCCTTGAGATGGATCGCCGTCGGATCGGATTCTACCTCGCCTTGACTCTGTTCGTCGGCTGGGTCCTGGGCCTGGCGACGCTGGCCTGGCACTCCGGCGCCAGGCCCCAGAACCGCCCCCCGGCGCCCGCCCGGCGCTGAGGGGCTCCCCGTTCCATGCCCGGCGGAGAGGCGAGAGATCGATGGCGTGGTCCTGGACACCTGATCGCCGCGACGACCCCGAGTTGATGGACGCCCCGGGGCTCCCCGAGGCCGAGGTCGAGGACGCCTACCGGGTCCTCCGCCGGGTCAACCGGCAGCTCGGTAACCTCCGCACGATCCGTCGCGAATTCCTCCGGTTCCTCCGCGAGGACCTGCCCGGCCGGCCGCCGTTCACGGCGCTCGACGTCGGCTCCGGGTCGGGCGACATCCCCTCCGCGATCCGAGAGGTTGCGCCGGATCGGGCGGCCCTGGTTCTGGCGCTCGACCGCGACCCATCCGCGGTCGCCGCCGCCCGTCGCCAATCCCTGGCCGCCGTCCGCGGGGACGCGCTCCGGCTCCCCTTCGCCGACCGGTCGATCGACCTGGTCACCGCCGTCAAGTTCGCCCACCACTTCCGCGGGGAGTCGCTGGCAAGCCTGGTCGAGGAGATGGCCCGCGTGTCGCGCCATCGGGTGCTCATCCTCGACATCCGCCGGCACCGGCTCGCCTACTGGGGCTTCCTCCTCTGGAGCCTGGTCCTGACCCGCAACCGCCTGGTCCGGCACGACGGGCCGCTCTCCGTCCTTCGCGGATTCACTCGCGACGAACTCCTGATCCCGGCCAGCCGCCTGACCGGCTGGTCGTGGTCGGTCCGCTCGTACCTCGGGTTCCAGCTCCTGCTCGTCGGCCGCCGCGAGCCGGAGGCTTCCGGATGAGTCGGGGCGACCCGGCGTCTCGCATTTGGCTTCGTTTCGCCCGGAGCGCAAGGGTCATCCCCCCGTCCGGTCGGTCCTCTGCCCTGTCGCCCGGCGGAGTTCCTCGAAAGGCAGGAGCGTGAAGTGTCCGTTCCGGCCACTGGGATTCGGCAACACCCAGAGCGGTGTATCGGCGATGAATTCGGGCTGAAGTCCGATCCGAGCGTTTGGGCGGCCGAAGGCGGCCCTGTAGGCGGTGATCCCCAGGAGCGCGACGACCTTCGGGCGATAGCGCCGGACCTTCCGTTCCAGGAGGAGGCCGCCTTCGACGAACTCCCCGGGCGACAACTCGTCGGCCGCGGCGGTGGCCCGTTCGACGACGTTGGTGAGGCCGAGCCCGAGGTCGAGCAGCGACCGATCCTCAAACGGCGAGACCCGCCGATCCGTGAAGCCGGCGGTGTGGAGCGTCGGCCAGAATCGATTCCCGGGTCGGGCGAAGTGATGCCCCACGGCGGCCGAGTAAAGGCTCGGGTTGATCCCGGAGAAGAGGATCCGGAGACCGGGGCCGACCACGTCCGGGATCGTCCGGCCGTGGGCCTCCGCGACCTGGCCTCGCGTCGGCTTCCAGAGTCCCGGCACCGTCATCTCTCGCTCCACCCGCCCCGGGCCGCGCTCATCCTGGCGGCGGACCTGACCATCAGGGGGTTCCTCGGGTCCTCGGTCCGGCCCGCAATCCGGGCATCACGGGTGCGGTCGCGGGTAAGGATAAGGGAACGGGAACGGCCTGGCGAGGGCGCCTGGAGGGACCCCGCCCGAGCCTGGTGCCGTCGCTCGACCGATGGCGGGCCGGGCCCGTGGCACCTCGGGATTGATTCGCCCCGGGAGGCGGGCGTCAGGATCCCGGTTCGCTCCGGATGGCCTGGGCTTGTTCGCAAGGTCGCCCCGCGCGCGGAGGGTCCGATCCAATTCCTCCCGGCACGCTGCGGCAAGCCGCTCCTTCAGCGACCCGGCCGGCGATTCCGGCAGGCAAATCTCCCGGACCGTCGCCATCGGCCCGGGGCGCACGAACCCGTGGGCGTCCAGATCGATCCGCCTGACCCACTCGTCCACGACATTCGTGTACTCCCTGCGGCCGAGGTCATAGGCTTGCGACTCCCAGGTCGTCCCATCGAACCAGAAGACGACCTTGTAGCGGGCCATCGACGGAGTTTCCACGCGTGGCCCGGCACTTTTCGGATTGGCGGATGCCGCAGATCCGTCGAGCCCGATCGGTCTTTCCGCCAACTCCTGGGCGTGGCTCGGCCCGCAACCCACTCCCAAGAGGATCAAACCGATGATGAGCCTGGTTCCCGACAAGGCAAGATCCCTCCAGGCAAGACGGGAGTAGACTCCGAGGGCTCGCCGAAACGAGGATCGCGTGACAGATTCTCTTCTTGAGTCGTTCGATGCGTCTCGATTTCAAACAAAAGGCACTCGCCGACGCAACCCCTGTGATCTCCTATTCTCTTCGATGCCTCCTCATCATTGCTATGATTCAATGAATCGGTCTGACCGTTTTCGGGGCGGCTTCAAAAAAGTCAATTTATTCGATGGAAAATTCGCAGAATTCCCAAAGCACGCAAAGGACGATACCGTATAATAGATCGACCCGGACGGGACCGTTATGGACCCGGTCATTTCGGTCAGGCGATCCGGGCAACGCGAATCACGGGAGATTGCTTCAATGAGTGGCTGCAAAATGTTCGGCTGGGTCGCCGCTTCCGTCCTGACCATCGGGATGGCGGCTGACGTTCAGGCCCAATCGAAGCAGATGCCGGTGGCCGTGCCCCCGGGCAAGTCGATGCCGGCCGCCCAGGGTCCGATGACCCCGGGCAAGTCGATGCCGATGGCGCAGGGTCCGATGGCTCCCGGCAAGTCGATGCCGATGGCGCAGGGTCCGATGGCTCCCGGCAAGTCGATGCCGGCCGCCCAGGGTCCGATGGCTCCCGGCAAGTCGATGCCGATGGCGCAGGGTCCGATGGCTCCCGGCAAGTCGATGCCGATGGCGCAGGGCCCGATGGCTCCGGGCAAGTCGATGCCGATGGCTCAGGGCCCGATGGCCCCGGGCAAGTCGATGCCGGCCGCCCAAGGTCCGATGGCTCCGGGCAAGTCGATGCCGGCCGCCGCCCCCCAAATGCCCTCTAAGACGATGCCGGCCGCCCAGGGCTGATTTGCTCTGGTTTGCGAAGCGGTTCAGATCCCCGGCCGCAAGCGCGGCCGGGGTTTTTTTGCGCATGGATCTGGGCTCCCACTGTGGCGTCCTATCACGTGGTTCGATTGCTCTCAGTCCATCCAACCCGTTTCACCGCAGAACATTAAGGCGGACGATCGCGTGGCTCGGGATTCGATCGGGCCCGTGACCGCCGATCGGAGCGACCCGTCGTGGCCGGACGCTGGTCGGGAGTTCCCTGGCGGGTGACGTTGGGTTGCGGTACACTCTGGCGACATTTAGGAAGGCGCCTGGGGTGGCGCCGCTTCGGCGGGCCGCGAAACGCCTCGCGCGAGCGTCTCGATTCGCGATGTGTTGGCCCTTCCTGGCGACCGCCCCGTCCTGCGGGATTGGCCGGCGAGGACTGCTTTCACGACGAATTGGCGCGTTCGCCCGGCCCGACGCGGCACGATCCGACCCAAGAATAGGCATGGCCCGCGACCGAGATCAGGAGCAGGCCCTGCTGATCGTTTCGATGAGGAGTGGATGTCCGCTATGATGATTTACGTCGGCAACCTGGATTACGCGGTCACTTCGGAGGAGCTGCGGGCGCTGTTCGAACCGTTTGGCGCGGTGACCATGGCGGAAGTCCAGGTCAAGGCCCGGACGGGCCAGTCGCGCGGGTTCGGCCTGGTGGACATGCCCCGATCGGCCGAGGCCGACGCGGCGATTGCCGCGCTGAACAACAGCGATTTCCGGGAACGGGCGCTGACGGTCAACGAGTCTCGGCCCCGCAGGACGGTCCGCGATCTTTATGCCGGCGGCGGTTGGTTCGGCGGCGGCCACGGCGGCTGACCCTCCGGCTCAGGCCCTCGAATGCCCGGATCGTCCCCACCCGCCCCCTCCCAAGGTGCCGGTCGGGGACGCTCCCATTTCTCTCCCGCGATCCCTCCCCTCGGCCCGCGAAAACCCGCCATTCGCGATCGCGGCGCTTTCCCGCCTGGGTGGTTTTTTCTAAGATCGGGATGTGCCGGCGGGGGAATTGTTCGGCGCGAGGAGTCTCGCCGCTCGCCCCGAGTTACGCGACCTGGACGACCCGAAGCGCGCCCCCGAGTCCGCCATGACCAAGACCGATCGCGAACGCAGCCTGGCCGTTTTCGTCGACCTCGAAAACCTCGCCATGGGCTTCCAGAATCAACGCAAGACGAAATTCGACATCACCAAGGTGCTCGAACGCCTGGTCGAGAAGGGCAAGCTGATCGTCAAGAAGGCGTACGCCGACTGGAGCCGCTACCAGGCCTACACCGCGCCCTTCCACGAGGCGGCCATCGAGCTGATCGAGATCCCCCGGCGGAGCCAGACCGGCAAGAACTCGGCAGACATCCGCCTGGTCGTCGACGCCATGGACCTCGCCTGGAGCAAGCCCCACGTCGACACCTTCGTGATCGTCTCGGGCGACTCCGACTTCTCGCCGCTGGTCTCCAAGCTCAAGGAGAACGGCAAGCACGTCATCGGCCTGGGCATGAAGGGCTCGACCTCCGAGCTGCTCCGCGACAACTGCGACGAGTTCATCTACTACGAGGACCTCGAGCGCCAGGAGCAGGACGAGCAGCAGCTCGCCACCAATCTCTACGCCGACATGCCCGACCGGAGTCGCGAGGTCTACACCCTCCTGGTCGAGGCCTGCAACGCCCTCCGGCGCGAGAACCACGAGATCCTCTACGCCTCGATGATCAAGGACACGATGAAGCGCAAGAAGCCCTCGTTCGACGAGAGCTACTACGGCTATCGGAGCTTCACACACCTCCTCGAAGAGGCCGACAACCACGCGATCGTCGACATCGAACGCAACCCCAAGAGCGGGACCTACGTCGTCACCCACTTCGGCGAGCGCGAGACTCCCAAGGTCCCCGGCGAGCGGCCCGCCGGGTCCCGGCGTCGCTGATCGCGCGGCTTATCGGGCGAGCAGGTCCCAGACGATCCGGGCCAGGTTCACGTAGGCGTTTTCCCAGTCGCCGCCCCGGAAGAAGCGGACCGGCTCGGCGGGCGAGCCGATGAAGGGGCGGAGGTTCCACCCCATCTGGATCCCCACGAACGCGTAGAGGACGATCCACGTCCGCAGGAGCCACCGGTGCCGGGGGTCCCGGGCGATCAGCGGGCGATAACCCCGCCGGAGGATCCCCTGGGCCCCGGCGCTGGCGACAGCGAACATCAGGGCGTTGAACAGGATCGCCGACCGATAATTCGTCGTCGACGCGTACCAGAACGCCGTGAGCGGGGCCAGCGAGACCAGGATGATCGTCAGCCCGGCCTGCGAGGCCACCACCGCCCGCCAGGCCGCGGCGAAGTCGGAGCGGACGCCCAGCAGCGTGTTCAAGACGAAGTAGCTCGGCAGGCTCAGGGCCAAAGTCGCCATCAGGAGCAGCGGGACCTTGATCGCCGAGAACGCCACTTGCCCGGCCCGCCAGCCGAAGGTCCCCATCACCCCGCCGTAGGCCAGGCCGCAGCCCAGGACGAGCTGCCACGACCCGGCGGTCGGCTGGCCCCGGAGGATCGCCTCGGCCCTTCTCATCAAGCCGGTCACGAGAACAGGCTCGCCAGGGCGTGCAGGACCCCCTGGAAGAAGTTCGATTCCCGGCCCCGGAACCAGACGAACGGGCTCGCCGGGTTGCCGATGAACGGGCGGAGGACCCAACCCATCTGGGCCCCGACCAGCCCGAACAGGACGACCCAGCACCGGAAGACCGCCTTGACGTGCCGGTTGAGGACCTGGCCCTCCATCGGCTCCAGGGCTCCCGGCGGCGGGTCGGCCGGCATCTCGCCCGACTCCTCGGCCCTGACGATTTCCTTCGGAGATGCCCCGTCCAGGTCCCGGAACGCGACGCTCAGCCGCTGCAACGTCTGGAGCAGGAAGGACAGCCCCAGCGCTCCCGAGACCCCGAACACGACGACGTTCACCAGGATCATGAACGGATAGGACGAGGTACTCAGCGAGAAGAACGCCACGATCGGCCCGAGCGAGGCCAGCACCGCCAACATCACCGCCAGCGCCGCCACCAGGAGCCGGAGGACCGCATCCAGCGCCAGCCGGGAACCCACCAGCGCGTTGAAGACGTAGAGCGAAGGCAGCGTCACCACCAGCGTCAGCACGAACAGCGCGGGCACCTTCAGGGTCGTGGCCAGCATTTGCATGCCGGACGGCCCGCCCGCCTTGAAGAGCGCGAAGCTCCCCATGCACATCCCATAAAACATCCCCAGCACGATCAGGACGAGCGAGAGCCCGCCCACCGGCACGTCGACCGTCCCCCGGCCCAGCTCCGAAAGCCGGGTCGCGTCGCCCCGCAAGATCCGGTCCAGATCCTTCCACCAGCGCCCCATCGCCACCCTCCGCTCGAAAGTCGTCCCGGTTCGCGGCCGTCGCGAGCCGGCCTCGACTTTGCCAGGCAAAGTCCGCGCTGTCAAGAGGGTGGCGGCACGGAAAGCCCGTGCGGCTTCCCGTTTGCAACTCCGGCCCGCTCGCGATATGGTGGTCGGCGGGCAACCGGACCTTTCGGAGCATAGAGCCATGTCTTTCGGCGGTTATGGTGACGATCAGCGGCGGAGCCCCCTCGGCGGCGACCTCCTCCGATGGGCCGGTGCGCTGGTGATCGCCCTGTTCGGGCTGGCGATGTACATGTTCCGGACCGAGACCAACCCGGTCACGGGCAAGGTCCAGCACATCGCCATCGGCGTCGACGAGGAGAAGGCCCTCGGCCTCCAGGCGGCGCCGAAGATGGCGAGCCAGATGGGCGGGGCCATCGACCCCCGGGACGACGACCGCGCGGCCTTGGTCCACGAGGTCGGCCGCCGGATCGTCTCGCGGAGCGACGCCCGACGCAGCCCTTACGTCGACAACTTCCACTTCTACCTGCTCAACGACCCGAAGACGATCAACGCCTTCGCCCTGCCCGGCGGCCAGGTCTTCATCACCCGGGCCCTGTTCGACAAGCTCCGGAACGAGGCCCAGCTCGCCGGCGTGCTCGGCCACGAGATCGGCCACGTCATCGAGCGCCATTCCGCCCAGCAGATGGCGACCGGGCGGCTCGGCCAGCTCCTGACCACCGCCGTCGGGGTCGGGGCCAGCGGCGGCGACGATGGCGGCCGGAAGGCGTCGATGGCCGCCGCTCTGGCCAACCAGATGTTCACCCTCAAGTACAGCCGGGGCGACGAGTCGGAGGCCGACCAGATCGGCCTGCAATACATGGCCCAGGCCGGCTATGACCCCCGGGGGATGCTGGACGTGATGAAGGTCCTCAAGGAGGCCAGCTCCGGCGACCGCCAGCCCGAGTTCCTCGCCACCCACCCCCTGCCTGAGACCCGGCTGGAGGCGATCCAGCACCAGATCGATCAGACCTATCCCGACGGCGTCCCGGGCAACCTGACCAAGGGCCGGCCCCTCGGCGGCTCCTGATCCGGGCCGGGGGAGCGGATCGCTCAGGGGATCGCGAAGCCCAGGCGGCGGAGGATCGTCGTCAACGCGATCATCGGGATCCCCACGATCGCCGAATGGTCGTCGGACTCGATCCGGTCGAAGAGCGCGATCCCTCGGGCCTCCAGCTTGTATGACCCTGCGCAGTCGATCGGACGATCGGCCTCGACGTAGCGGCGGATCTCCTCGGGCGTCAGCGAGCGTAAGGAGAGGGTCGTGACGTCCACGTGGGCGTAAAGCTCGGCGCCCCTGACCACGACCAGGGCCGTGATCAGGTCATGCGACCGGCCCGCCATCGCCCCGAGCTGCGCCATCGCCCGATCGGCCGTGCCCGGCTTGCCGAGGACCGAGCCGTCGAAGGCCACGAGCTGATCGCCCCCGATCACGGTGGCGTCCGGCTCGGACCGGGCGACGCCCCGGGCCTTGGCCGTCGCCAGCCGCTCGGCCAGCTCGCGGGGGGCGACCGGGCCCAGCTCCGCCTTCAGGGCCTCCTCGTCCACCGGGGGCGCGACGCACCGGAACGGCACGCCGAGCCGCTCGACCTGCGTCCGGCGATAGGGCGAGGTGCTGGCCAGGATCAAGTCCATCGGAGTCTTCCTTTCCTCCGGGAGGGACCCCGGCCCAGGCCGATTCCGGGTTCGCCCCGCCGGGAAATCGTTTGGCGACGCGTCACCGACCTGGCAGAATCGACTCGTCGCCCGCTCTCCATGGGACGGGGACTCCGCCCGCTCACGCTCGCCCATCGAAGGCCCGCCGGGTAATCCTCCATGACATTGACGAAGATCCGAATCGGTCTGCTGGCGGCGGCGCTCGGGCTCGGGGCCTCGCCGGCCCTCGCCGGGGCCGACGAGTCGCTGGAGTCGCGGCTGATGCCCCTGATCCAGGCCCACAAGGGCAAGGTGGCGGTGGCCGTGAAGAATCTGTCGACGGGCGAGTCGTTCGCCTACCACGCCGACGAGCCGATGGGGACGGCCAGCCTGATCAAGTTCCCGATCATGGTCGAGGCCTACCGCCAGGCGGCCGAGAAGAAGGTGGACCTCGACAAGCCGGTCACGCTCAAGAAGGGGGACAAGGTCCCCGGCTCGGGGATCCTGACGGCCCACTTCTCCGACGGGGCCACCTTCCCGCTCCGCGACGCGGTCCACCTGATGATCGTCTACTCCGACAACACGGCCACCAACCTCGTCCTCGACGAGATCGGGATCGCCTCGACCGCCGAGACGATGGAGAAGCTGGGCTACCCCAACACCAAGGCCCACTCCAAGGTCTTCCGCCGCGACACCTCGGCCTTCCCCGAGCGGAGCAAGGTCTTCGGGATCGGCAGCACCACCGCCGCCGAGATGGTCCGGCTCTCCGAGGCGCTCCAGAAGAAGGAACTGGTCGGCCCCGAGGCCAGCGCGGCGATGCTCAAGCACATGGAAGCCTGCGACGACAAGGACAAGTTCACCCGCTTCCTGCCGCCCGGGACCAAGGTCGCATTCAAGACCGGGAGCCTCGACGCCGCCAAGACCGCCGCCGGGATCATCCAAACTCCCGAGGGTCCGGTCGCCCTCTGCGTCCTGACCGACGACAACGAGGACAAACGCTGGGTGACCGACAACGCCGGCAACCGCCTCTGCGCCGACGTCGCCCGCGCCGTCTACGACCATTTCCAGGCCAAGGGGGATCCGAAGCCGCCGGCCGGCCCCCCGGAGAAGCCCTGACCGTCCGCCGTCGACCATCAACGAACGCGATCCGCGAGGGGTATCCGATGGGGTTCTTCGATGCATTGAGGCGGTCGCTGGGCGGCCAGCCCGACCAAGGTCCCACGGCTCGCGAGGTCGAGGCCCGCTTCCTGGGCGTCGACCCGGACACGCTCCCGATCGCCGAGGAGACGCCCTTCGACTCCGGCGATTACGACCGGGCGCAGTGGGCCAAGAAGCTCAAGCGGGTCCTGGAGGGGCTGCCCCAGACCCGGCCCGAGTGGGACGACATGGCCGCCGAGGCCAAATCGATGGGCTTCCCGCCCGAGTGGGTCGCCGAGCGGTCCCGCGACGAGTTCGCGCTGCTGGTCCGCCGGGCCGTCGCCGACCGCGTGGTCACCGAGGCCGAGCACCGCAAGCTCGACCTGGCGCGCGACCTGCTCGGGATCCCCGATGCCGAGGCCGAGGCGATCCTGAACTCCGTCGTCGCCGAGGCCGAGTCGTTCTTCGGCCGGTCGGTCGACGGGACCTGATCGCCCCGGCTTCCCCCGGCCCCGAGGACGTTTAGCGATGGCCATCGATCGCCCCCGCCGCCGGTTCGACGGGTCCGACGCGGCGGCGCTGGTCGCGGCCACGGCCCTCGGCCTGGTCATGGCTCGCGAGATCCACGAGCGATCCACCTCGACGATGTTCGACGGCGGCCGGCACAATCCCGACGGCCTCCGGCTCTGGAAATATGTGTCGGTCCCCTTGTTCGCCGCCTGGACGCTCGCCCTGGTCCCGCTCCAGTTCCGGGGGCCGGGTTGGCTGCCGAGGCTCCTGGCCCGTCGCCCGGGGCTCGTGGCCGGCGTGGCCGTCGCCTTTCAGGTGATCCGGGCCGGGGCCGAACAGGCCACCTGGTTGATCTTGCATCACCGCAAATCGGGCATCAGGCTCCAATGGTTTGGCATCGGAAACGTATTTTTCTATATTCCCGGCCAATTTGTTTGTGTCGCGGACTCGACGGGCTTCACCGTGGCGGCGGCGTGGTTCGCCCTGGGGCTCGGGCGTTGGTGGCGACCGGAGGCGAACTGGATCGACCGGGCGGGGCGGATCGTCGGGGTCGCCTGGATCGGGCTCGGCCTGATTTCGTGGATCACCGGCCTGATCGACTGACCGTCGGGGCGGATCAGCCCTTGCCGTATTCCTGTTCGATGTGCTTCCAGGCCGGCAGGCCGACGACCTCCTCGAATTCGTCGAAGGTGACTCCCTCGCCTTCGAAGGTCAGGCGCTGGGCGAGCATGTCGGCGAGGACCCTCTCGATCGTCCGGGTGAGCCGGAAGAGCAGCGAGGTCGGGTACAGGACCATCGCGAAGCCCATCGCGTGCAAGTCCTTCGGGGCGAGGATCGGCGTCACGCCGCCCCCCTCCAGCATGTTGGCGATCACCGGGACGCCCCGGAACTCGCGGCCGATCCGCTCCAGTTGCTCGACGCTTTTGGGGCCTTCGAGGAACAGCCCGTCGGCGCCGGCCTCCAGGTAGAGATGGCCCCGCCTCAGGGCCTCGTCGAGCCCGAGGGGGGCGATGGCGTCGGTCCGGGCGACCAGGAAGAGGTCGGGGCTCCGCCGGGCCCCGACGGCGGCCTTCACCTTGGAGACCATCCGCTCGGCCGGGATGACCTCCTTGCCCTCCATATGGCCGCACCGCTTGGGGGCGACCTGGTCCTCGAAGAAGAGCGCCGAGGCCCCGAGCCTCTCGTAGCCCTGGATGGTCCGGGTCACGTTCTTGACGTCGCCGTAGCAGTCGTCGGCGTCGACCATCACCGGGAGGTCCGAGGAGGCGATGATGTCGCGGACCCCGGCGCTCTGCTCGCCGTAGTGGACCAGGTCGATGTCGGGGAAGGCGTGGCGGGCCCCCGCCAACGCGAAGCCGCCGACCTGGTACGCCTGGAACCCGGCCCGCTCGATCAGCTTGGCCGTCAGGCCGTCGTGCGCCGCGGGCAGGAGAAGCGGGGCCGCGGTCTCGACCAGCTTCTTCCACGTCACCCGCTTCGCCGGACCCTTGGACATCACCCACCCCCTTGCCGGTATTCACGCCGAAGATCGAAGCGCAGCTCGTCGGCAATCCCCGTGCCGGCCCCTACTGGAGCGACGCCGGGAGCGCCTGGGGACGCCCCTCGCGGTCGACGCAGGCGAGGGTCGAGTGCCCCTCGGCCAGCAAAAGGCCATCGCGGAGCAATTCGTACTTATGCACGATCTTGACGTGCGTGACCCGCTCCACGATGGTCCGGAGCGTGAGGACGTCGTCATAGTACGCCGGGCGCCTGTACTTGCACCCGAGGTCGACGATCACCAGGAGGTGGCCGGCGTCCTCCATGTCGCGGTAGGTCATCCCCCGCTTACGGAGCAGCTCGGTCCGACCCATCTCGAAGTACACGAAGTAGTTGGCGTGGTGCAGCAGGCCCATCCGATCGGTCTCGGCGTAGCGGACCCGGACGGCGATCTCGTCGACCTCGGCCTCGGCCATGGGGCGTCCCTCTCCTGGATCCCGGTCCTACCGGCGATTGCCCCCTCGGTCGGCCACTCGCTGGGCGCCCCGGGTGACGACCACCAACGGGTACGGGTCGAATGCCCACTGCTCGCGGGAGGGCCGTCCCGGATGATATTCGGCGGAGATCCAGCGGCGGAAGAGGTCGGGGGCGTGGGCGAGGGACTGATCCCGGAGCCACGCCTCGTAGGCTTCGAGGTGCCGATGGGTGACGACGCCGTCGCCAAAGCCGAAGTACATGTGGCGGGCGGTGAACTGGGCCTCCGCGTCGGCCAGGGTCGAGCCGGCCCGGAGCAGCTCGGCGAAGGCGGCGACCAGGCCGGTCCGCTCGGAGCCGTGGAAGCAGTGGACCAGCAAGGGCCGCTCGGCCCCCTCCAGGACTTCCAGGAGCGCCCGGGCCTGCGCCCTCGACATCCACTCGCAGGACGAGAGCGGGATGTCGACCTGGGTCGCCCCGGCCCCGAGCGTCGCGGCCCGCTCGTCGCGATACCAGGCCGACTCGGGATGCGAGCCCCGGAGGTTCAGGACTGTCCGGACCCGGTGCTCGTGGAGCCGATTCGCCAGCGAGGCCCCGCCCATCTGCCCCGACCGATAGACCCCGCCCGGCTCGACCGTCCCGAAGTTATCCGAGATCAGGAGCATCCAGGCGACGAAGGCCCCCGCCGGCAGGAGGCCGATCAAGAGTGGTCGGAGGATCCAGGTCCGCAACCGTCGGGTTCGCATCGCCGGCGTCCTTCCTCGGGGTCTCGGCCGAGGCGAAGGCCTCGATCAGGCGACGGTCGCCCGAGTCGGCCCGGGGCCTGGCCCAGGGGAGGGCGGCCACCTCGCCCCAGGCCCGAGCGGCCGACCAGCCCTGATGCTTGATCCGGTAGGCCGCCTGCGCCTGGCTCGATCGGTGATGGCCCGCCACGCAGTGATAGAAGATCGGCTGTCGGCGGGGGTCCGCGAGAATGTCGGCCGCCTCCGCCATCTGCCCGACCGTCGCATAGGAGCCGTGGATTGGCACGAAGACCCAATCCACGCCCGACTCGCGGACCACCCGCGCCTGCTGGACGTACTTCGGGTCGTCGGCGTTGATGGCCGTCAGCGTCACGATCGTCCTGGTCCGTTCGCGAGCCAGGATCCGCCGGAGCGGCCCCGGCCCCTGCCAGGCCCCCCGGATGATCCGGCCCGGGACCACGACGGCGACCCGCTTCTCGAAGAACTCATCCCGCCACTGCCACGCCGAGTACGACGCCAGGGGCACCCCGACCGAGCCCAGCGCAATCCCCATCCAGGTCCGTCGCTTCACCGTCACGCCCCCCAGGTCCGCCTCGGGCGTCGCGAATTGTAACGGCCGGGCCGGGCCTGGCAATCCCAACAAGTGAGTCATCGGAGGCCGTTCGATCTCGTCGCCCTGTCCAAAGGAGGCTTGGCCCCGAGTACGATGGCGCCGGCTCGGCTGGGCGACCGGATCGGGAGGGCGATCGGATGGCGACGGGAGAGACGGTGAAGCCGGAAGTGCTCTACGAGCAAGACGAGACCGCATGGCTGGAGGCCATGGCCGAATTGATCCGGATGGGCCGGCGGGACCAGGTCGATTACCCGAACCTGGCGGAGTACCTGGCGGACATGGCACGGCGCGACCGGCGGGAGGTCACCAGCCGGCTGTCAGTCCTGGTCGCTCACTTGCTGAAGTGGCGGCATCAGCCGGAGCGGCAGACCGGGAATTGGCGGGGCACGGTGGAAATCCAACGCCAGGAGCTAGCCGAACTACTGGAGAGCGGGGTCCTGCGGAACCACGCGGGCGAGGTCCTGGGCAAGGCCTACGCTAACGGGGTCCGGCAGGCGGTGGCGGAGACAGGTTTGCCGGAGGTCGCCTTCCCGGCGGGCTGCCCTGACTCGCTGGACGACATCCTGTCGGCTCCTCTGGAGGCAGACCCCGCCTGACCTGGCGCCGGAGTGGACCCGGCTCAACGGAACGAAATCGGGAAGCTCGGCGAGCGGGACCGGGCCGAACTCCTGGAGGCTTGGCATGAGCACTTCGGCTAGCACCAAGCCCTGGCGTCAGCGGGCCTTCGTCCCCTCGACGGCGCTGGCCAAGGCGGTGGAATTCGACGAGACGATGATGCGGGTCGCGTTCACCGATGGCCGGGTCCAGGGCGTGCCCCTGGCCTGGTTCCCGACGCTCCGGGCCGCCACGCCGGAGCAACGGACGAACTGCGAGATCGGCGGGGGCGGCGTCGGCCTGCATTGGCCGGACCTGGACGAGGATCTTTCCATCGCCGGCCTGATGGCCGGGGTGGATTGGCAATCGGCTTGAGTCCTTGACTCGCGGATGGTTACTCCTCGGTCCCAGCCTCCTCGACCTCCGCCTCGTCGAGATCATCCCCGGCGAGGTCGGTCAGGCCGAACCTCGGGGCGATCTCGGGGGCGAATTTGAGGAGGTCGCGGCGGACCCGGAGCAGGGCGAGATCCTTGGCCTTGGCCTCCAGCATCACGTCGAAGTCGAGGTCACCGGCCAGTCGGAGGAAGGTGACGAACTCGAACGGGTTGACGAAGTCGGCGTGCCCGGTCCAGAGCGGCGGGAGGAGGACGTTGACCATCTTGCCGGACTTGCGATCCTTCCGCCGGATCTCACGGAACTCGGTCCGGGGAGACGAGTAATGGACCTTGGGCCGGACGCCGGCCGGCCAGGTCGCCAGGAACTTCGCCAGGGTCTCGCGGAGCCCGAGCCCCTCGGGGTTGAGACACCAGAAGTGCTGGTGGTCGAAGATCAGCGGGACGCCGGTCGCCTCGTGGATCGACAGGACGTCGCCCGCGCCGAAGCGGATGTCGTCGTTCTCCAGGACGAGGCGGCGTCGGACCGGCTCGGGGAGCGTCGGGTAGGTCTCGGACCACCGCCGGCAACCGGCCGGGCGGTCGCCGTAGGTCCCACCGACGTGGATTACCAGGACCGCGTCGGGGCCCATCCCCATCAGGTCAAGCATCTCGACCTGCGCGACCAGGTCGGCCACGCTTTTGGCGGTCAGCTTCGGGTCGGGGCTATTCAGGATCACGTATTGCGAGGGGTGGAACGAGAGCCGGACCCCACGGTCGCGGGCAGACTTGCCCAGCTCGGCCAGCTCGTCGGCGCACTCGCGGATCTGGCCGTGGAACTGCGGGAGGTCCGGGTGGGTGGCGTAGGGGGCCAGGTCCGATGACATCCGGTACATCCGGAGGTCGTGCTTTTCGAGATAGGCGAAGGTCTCCCGGAGATAGCCCAACGAGGTCCGGAGGTGCGGCCCGCTCTGCCACCGCCGAGCGTCGTTGCTCTTGAGGTCCGGTTGCCCCAGGACCTTGACGGGGAAGCCGAGCCGGAGCGGGGAAAGGTCGGGGGTCGTCATGGGCCGGACCTTTCGAGAGGATCCAGGAGAAAGCGAACGTTGTAGGAACCGGGTCCTTCATCGGCAACCCCGACCTCCAAGTCCGGCGCCTCCGGGCGGTCTTCCTTCGCGAAGGGCAGGCCGGACGGCCCCTGCGATTGGCTTCGGCGATCCAGACGGGACCTGGAAGTGCCGAGTCATCTTCTCGGATGAGAAGCGGGATAGCTATCCTGAGAAAGATTTTTCTCTAATTTGTTAAGTTGGGCGGATTTCTCTGGCCAGGCGATCCGTCCGGCGAGGAGATCGGCTTGACCGAATGACGTTTTTCGTGATAAATTGCATAAACCTTCGATGACCTTCCCCTCGTGCACAACTCGTTCGGCCGCGACCCCCGCTCCATCCCGTCCGCTTGGGAGAATGGCCCGTGTGCATCCCATCCTTTCACCGTCTCGCCCTGGCCCTCGCGGTCGGCATGCTGGGTTCGCCCGGGGCCTGGGCCCAGGATCAGCCCGCCGCCCAGGGGGAGTTCGCGCCCCCGGAGCCGCTCCGGCCGGTGACGCTGGGGCCGACACTCAAGACCCACCCGGTCCGCCGGACCGCCAAGGGCTACCTCGACTCGGCCAACGGCAATCGGGCCGTCTTCAATGAGCAGTGGGTCAACGCCGCGATCCTCCCCCGCGACAAGCAGGGGATCTGGGTCCTGGATTTCGCCTTCAAGCCCCTCCGGATCATGACCGTCGAGGACAAGGTCAAGGGCCGCCGCGACGTCCATTACATGTACTACCAGATCATCAACAAGACCGGCCAGCCCCGGATGTTCGTCCCGCAATTCACCCTGGTCACCGACACCGGGAAGCGGTACGAGGACGCCGTCCTCCCGCAGGCCGTCAAGCAGATCCAGAACCGAGAGGACCCGTCGATCCAGAACCTCTACGGCGCCGTCGACATCATGGGGATGGTCCCCACGAGCACCAAGCAGGGGGTCGAGGACGCCGTCTTCGGCGTGGCGATCTGGGAGGGGGTCGACCCCAAGGCCGACAAGCTCACCGTCTTCGTCCGCGGCCTCTCCGACGGCTACCGCGAGGACCCCTCCCCCGACGCCGGGGGCAAGTCGGTGGTCCGCTACAAGGCCCTCCAGATCGACTTCATCCGCCGGGGCGATGAGCACGACCTGAAGGAGCGCGAGATCATCCTGGCCGACCCGCCGTACGACTGGACCTATCGCTGATGGCTGATGGCTGATGGCTGATGGCGCAAACTCATCAGCCATCAGCCATCAGATGCCCGCATACCCCGCCGGATCTTCCAGCCCGAGTTCCTCGAACGCGGCCAGCCGGATCGAGCAGGCGTCGCACCGGCCGCAGGCGAGCCCCTCGGGCGAGGGGTCGTAGCAGGAGTGGGTCAGGCCGAAGTCGATGCCTAGCTCGCGGCCCCGGGCGATGATCTGCCCCTTGGTCATCCTCAGGAGTGGGGCGTGAATCCGGAACCGGCCGGTCCCCTCGACGCCCGCCCGGGTCGCCAGGTTGGCCATGACCTCGAACGCCGTCAGGTATTCCGGTCGGCAGTCGGGATAGCCCGAGTAGTCGACGCAGTTGACCCCGACGAAGAGGTCGAACGCTCCCAGAGCCTCGGCCCAGGCCAGCGCCAGCGACAGGAACACCGTGTTCCGGGCCGGGACGTAGGTGGCCGGGATCCCGTGCGCCATGGCGTCGGCCGACCGGTCCTTGGGGACCTCGCCGTCGCCGACCAGGGCGCTCCCGCCGAAGGGCCGGAGGTCGACCTCCAGCTCCAGGTGTCGGGCCACGCCCTGGGCATTCCCCACCGCCCGTGCGGCGTCGCGCTCGACGGCGTGCCGCTGCCCATAGAGGACCGTCAGCGCGTACGGCTCAAACCCTGCCACCTTCGCCTCGGCCAGCGCCGTGGCCGAGTCGAGCCCGCCGCTGAGCAGGACCACCGCCCTGGGTTGCTCGGTCATGGTCGGATCGCCTTCGTCCGGGTTCTGTCGGGAACTAGAGGCCGCAACGCTCCCGCCGCGGTCCATGATCCCTGGAGCTTACATCAACCGGGGGCCCGGCGATTCCCCCGGGTTTTCGCAAAATGGTGGGAAGATTCCCACCGGCCGGTGCATGGTGAGGGTAGCAACCACCACCAGGGGCCAAGTGCCATGACCGGGAACGATCCGTCCGCCGTGGCCCGCGAAGTCCAGACGCTGTTCAGCGTCGGGGCGGTCGGCGGGCTGACCGACGGGCAACTGCTGGAGCGGTTCGCGAGCCGGCGTGACGCCGGGGCCGAGGCGGCGTTCGCGGCCTTGGTCCAGCGGCACGGCCCGATGGTCTGGGGGGTCTGCCGCCGGGCCCTCGACGACCCGCACGCCGCCGCCGACGCCTTCCAGGCCACCTTCCTGGTGAGGAAGATCTTCACTACCTCCAAGCTTCCCGGGGCGGCGATCGAGCAGACGACCACGTATCGACCACGGGTCAATGTCGCGATCCCCCCCGATCAATTCGCGTTCGAGCCGCCCAAGCCGTGAGGGCCCGCCGCGATCGAGCGATCGAGCCGACCCCCCGCCTTGACCTTGCGGGCCCCCGCCGATCCGGGGTACATTGGGGGTTTCCCGGCTCGTCACCGAGTGGGTGGGCCGGGATCCGGACAAGGGATCGGCACAAGGGATCGGCGATGGCTCACAAGAAGGGTCAAGGTTCGAGCCGCAACGGGCGCGACTCGAATCCCAAGATGCGCGGGATCAAGCTGTATGGCGGCCAGTACGCCAAGCCGGGCAGCATCATCTGCCGCCAGACCGGGACCAAGTGGCATCCGGGCAAGGGCGTCGGGATCGGCCGCGACTGGACGATCTTCTCGATGATCGAGGGGACCGTGAAGTTCGACCGGGACGGCCGGCGGATCAACGTCGTCCCGCTCGAAGTGGCGGCGGCCGAGCCCGCCCAGGCCTGATCTGTAACCAGGGCGGCCCCGATCGGGTCGTCCGGGACGAGGTTCGATGTTCGTCGACCGGGTGACCATCAACGTGAAGGGCGGCGACGGCGGCAACGGCTGCCTGGCCTTCCGCCGCGAGAAGTATGTCCCGCGCGGCGGCCCCAGCGGCGGCGACGGCGGGCCGGGCGGCTCCATTATCCTTCGCGCCGTGCAGGGGGTGACCAACCTCGCCCACCTGTCCTCGCAGCGGCACTGGAAGGCCGACCGGGGCGACCACGGCCAGGGATCGGACTGCTTCGGCAAGGGGGCCGAGGATCTGATCATCGACGTTCCCGCCGGGACCATCATCCGCGACCGCGACCGGGGCCACGTCCTCCGCGACCTCAAGAAGGTCGACGACTGGGTGGCCGTGGCCAAGGGCGGCCGGGGTGGGCACGGCAATAAATTCTTCAAGACCAGCACCAACCGGGCCCCCCGCCAGGTCGAGGCCGGCGAGAAGGGCGAGGAGCGCTGGATCACCCTGGAACTCAAGGTGATCGCCGACCTCGGCCTGGTGGGCCTGCCCAACGCCGGCAAGTCCACGCTGCTCTCGCGGATCTCACGGGCCCACCCCGAAATCGCCGATTACCCGTTCACGACCAAGTATCCCAACCTCGGGACCGTCTACGAGGGGGATCGGTCGTTCGTCGTGGCCGACATCCCCGGCCTGATCGAGGGGGCGCACGAGGGGCACGGCCTGGGCCACGAGTTCCTCCGCCACGTCGAGCGGACCCGGCTCCTGGTCCACCTGGTCGAGGCCGTCCCGATGGACGGATCGGACCCGGTGGCCAACTACCGGGCGATCCGGAACGAGCTGGAGCGCTACAGCCCGGCTCTGGCCGCCCGGCCCGAGGTCCTGGTAGTCACCAAGCTCGACCTGACCGGCTCCGAGGAGGCCCGCGAGCGGATCGCCGCCGAGCTCTGCCGCGACATCCTGCCGATCTCCGCCGTCACCGGCAAAGGGATCCCCGCCCTGGTCCACCGCCTCGGGACGCTGCTCGACCAACTCCCCTCCCCCGCCGAACCGGCCGCCGAGAAGCCCGCCCGGCCGAGGCCCCAGGACCAGCCCGAGCCGGTCCCGGCCGGGGCCGATTCGGGCGACTGACGCGGGCGGGTCCATCCCGACCGGTCCGGGAGGGTCGGCCATCGTGCCTCGGATCGTCGCCGACCTCGGCAACTCCCGGCTGAAGTGGGGCTGCATCGGGCCCGACGGTCGCCTCGATGCGACGGTCGCCCTGCCCACGGATGACCTCGGTGCCTGGGCCTCGGCCTGGGAGGCGTGGGGGCTTGCCGGGTCCGGGACGGCCTGGTCGGTCGCCTCGGTGAACCCGCCGCTGGCGGATCGGCTGGCCCGGTTCCTGGCGAGCCGGGGGGTCTCGGTCGTCCGCTGGCATCGGTCGGCGGCCGAGGTCGCGGTCCGGCACGAGGTGGAGCACCCGGAGACGGCGGGGGCCGACCGGGCCCTGGCGGTGGTCGGGGCCCTGGGGCGCAAGTCGGGCGAGGGGCCGGGGCTGGTGGTCTCGTGCGGGACGGCGATCACGGTCGAGCGGATCTCGGCCGGGGGCGTCTGGCAGGGGGGGGCGATCGCCCCGGGGCTGGGGCCGATGGCCAAGGCGCTCCACCTCCTGACGGCCCAGTTGCCCGAGGTCGCCCCACGCCAGGCCCCCGAACCGTTCGGCCGCTCGACGGTCCCGGCGCTGGAGGCGGGCGTCTTCTGGGGCGTCGTCGGGGCGATCCGCGAGCTCCTCGCCCGGCAGGCCGAGGGCCTCGTGCCCACGCCCTGGCTCGTCTGGACCGGCGGCGACGCCTCGACCTTCGCCCGGTGGATCGATTGGCCGGGGGCAGAGGTGATTCCGGACCTCGTCCTCGAAGGGCTCGGGACCGATGACTGAGCCCTCGGTCCCGGGCCCTTCCGCGTTCGCGGCCGTGGTGACGGCTCCCGGTCGGGGGGCGATCGGGGTGATCCGGGTCTGGAGCGGGGGGGCCCTGGCGGCGGTCGACGCGGCGTTCCGGCCGGCTCGCGGGGTCCGGCTGGCGGATCCGCCGGTGGGTCGGCTTCGGGTCGGCCGGATCGGTTCGGGGCTGGGGGATGAGGTCGTGGCGGTCGTGGTTGGGGGCGACCCGCCCGAGGTCGAGGTCCAATGTCACGGCGGGCCCGAGCCGGTGAGGATGGTGGTCGAGGCCCTGGCGGCGGCCGGGGCGCGGGTCCGGACCGCTCGGGCCTGGGCCCGGCACTCGGCCGGGTCGAGCCTCCGGGCCGAGGCCGCCATCGCCCTGGGCTCGGCATCGACGCTCCGGGCGGCCGAGATCCTGCTCGACCAGACCGAGGGGGCGCTCGACGCCGAGCTTCGCCGGGCGATGGCGGCGGGCCCATCGGAGGCGGTGGCGATCCTGGATCAATTGATCGACCGGGCGCGGGTCGGGGTCCGGCTGGTCCAGGGGTGGCGGGTCGCGTTGGCTGGCCGGCCGAACGTCGGCAAGAGCCGGCTGATGAACGCGCTGACGGGGTTCGAGCGGGCGATCGTGGACCCGACGCCGGGGACGACCCGCGACGTGGTCACGGCCTCGGCCGCCTTCGGGGGCTGGCCGGTCGAGCTGGCCGACACAGCGGGCCTCCGCGACGCCGCCGACCCGATCGAGGCGCAGGGCGTCGCCCTGGCCCGGGCCCGCCAGCGCGAGGCCGACCTGGTCGTCGTCGTCCTCGACCGCTCCGAGCCCTTGCGGGACCCGGATCGGGCCGTCCTGGCCGTCCATCCCGACGCCCTGATCGTGGCCAACAAGTCCGACCTGCCCGCAGCCTGGGACGAGGCCACCCTGGGAGCCCTGGCCGTCTCTGCCGAGCGGGGCGACGGCGTCGAGGCGCTGGTCGGGGCAGTCGCCGCCCGGCTCGTCCCCGAGGCCCCACCGCCGGGCTCGGGCGTGCCGTTCCGGCGGATCCACGCCCGGAGGCTGGCGGGGATCCGCGACCGGCTGGTGGCCGGGGACCGGGGGCGGGCCGTCCGGTCGATCAGGCGGTGGATCCGGTAGGCGGGCGGCGGTTATGCTCTGGTCGGGGCCGCCGGACGGGCGGGCGGCCGGACCTCGGGGGGCCTCGCGTTGCTCGAAGATCAGCTCTTCGAAATGATTGACCCGATCCTGGTCGCGCTCGCACTCCGGGAGGAGCCGGGGGAGGAGTTCCGCGAGCCCCCGCTGGATGTCCTCCGGTATTACCGGCGGCCGGTCCGCTTGCACTGGCTCCCGGCCCTGGGGCGGGCGCAGTCGGTGGTGGCGGCGGTCCGCCAGCCGATCGACGTCGGGGTGGCGGGGTCGCCCAGGGACTACCGGGCGTTCCTAACCCGGCTGGCGATGGCGGTCAACGGCCGGTTCCCCCCGGGCCGGCGGCTGGGTTGGGGGTCGATCGGGCTGACCGTGGTGGTCCTGACGCCCGAGCCGATCGCCGCCGAGGACGACGCCCGGCTGGAGGAGGCCCTGAAGGTCCCGGGCCGGTCGCGGGTGGTCACGCTCGGCCTGATCCGGCTCAACCTGGGCCAGGAGGCGATGTCGTTCCAGCTCGCCGGGGGCCCCGACGACCTGTTCCCCGAGCCGATCGCGCTGGCCGACGCGCTGACCGAGCGATTCCGGCGGTTCGTCCCGCTCTTCGACGGGACCTGAGTCGGGCCCGGCCGGGGCCTCCGAAGTGGCGTCGGGCCCGGCGATGGTTTAGGATCCGAGGGCACCTCGCGGCGGCGAGGGGGCGATGGGCGAGTCCGAGGGGAGGGCGACGGTGGGCATCGACGGTCCGGCCTTGACGGCCTCGGAGCTGAGGCGGATCGTCCGGGGCGTCGACCCGGCCGCGTTCGTGGTCCCGGCCCGGGTCGTCCGCCGGGCGATCAAGCACGACCGGGGGCTCCCGACGCTGGCCCTGAAGGTCCCGCACCGCCAGGCCTTCGCGATCGACTCCGAGGCGGCCCTCCGGATCGTCGACCGCGACGAGCTGGGGCTCCGGGAGGGCGAGGAGCCGCCGCCGACGGTGATCCTGATCGCCGAGCCCGAGGCGGACGAGATGGCCGACTGGCCCCGCTCCGAGGTCCTCCGGGCCTGCTGGCGGCGGCTCTTCCACGCTCGGGTCGACGTCGAACTGGGCCGGCGGCTGGCCGACGGCTCGATCGGCCCGGCCGGGCTCCGCGACCGGATCCGCCGGCTCGGACCGTCGGCGTTCGAGGAGGCCCGCTCGGTCCTCCGGCAGGAGGAGTTGCTCCTGCCCCCCCGCGACGATGCGTCGGCCTACGCCGAGTTCGGGGCGGTCTACCTCGAACTCCGGGCGTTCGGCGGGCACCTGATCCCCGCCTACTTCCCGGCGATCCGCGATCACGAGGCGGTCGACCAGGTCTTCGCCGAGGACGTCGACGCCGGGTCGCTCCTGGCCGCGACCCGGATCCCGGGGTCGGCCGACCCCTCGGAGCCCCCGGCCGAGTCGGTCGAGGAGCCCGAGCCGGCCGAGGAGCCCGAGCCCGACCACGAGGCCCCCTCCGGCGCCCGCCACCGTCGGCTCCTGGGGCGGGCCGACCGGGCCTCGGGCAAGGGGAACCTGGTCCGCGCGGCGATCCTCCGGACCCGGGCCGCCCGGCTGGCCGGTCCGAGCCTGGCCGGGCAGGCCCGGTCGGCGGCCCGGAAGGCGGTCGACCAGCTCGCCGGACGGCTCCGGGCGGCCCTGGGGTTCGACGAGGCCGACCTCCGCGAGTGGCGGAAGGCCCTGGCCGCCCCGCTGGGGCGCTCCTCTCGTGGGTTCTGGACGCCCGAGGCCCGGCTGCTCTACGACCTCCAGAAGGTCTGCGTCGACCACGAGCGGGCGATCTACGCGGTGGACCTGGTCGAGTGGGCCACCTCGCTGGGGCGTCGGCCGATCCAGCGGCTGCTGCCGAATCATCAGGAAGTGCTGATGGTGCAGCACCTCCGGGGCTCGGCGCGGCACCTGACGGCGGCCCGGCTGCCCGAGGTCGACCGGGCCCGGTTCAGCCGGCTCCTCCGCGAGGCCGTCCACCGCGCCGAGGGGCGGCTCCGCGACCGGCTCCGGCCCGAGATCGGCCGGGCCCTGGAGGAGACGGGCTTCGGGGCCCGGGATCTCCCGGAGCGAGTGGCGCTCCAGAAGATCAACGAGGAGCTGCTCGACCGGGTGGTCGAGACCGGGTTCCTGGCGATGGGCGACCTCCGCGACGCCCTGTCCCGGAACAATCGGAAGCTGCCCGACCTGGCCGGGCCGGTCGCGTTCGTCGCCGGCGACCGCCTGCTCCGGGCCGACCGCCGCCTGGGGACCGCCCTGGACGGCGTGTACCGCCGGGGCGAGGTCTACCTCCGGGCCCTCCAGAGGCTCAGCGCCCTGGCCTTCGGCACGGCCCTGGGCCGGCTCCTGACCCGCTACGTGGCGCTGCCCTACGCCGGGACGGCCGTGATCCTCAAGGGGTTGCAGGAGGTCGCCGGCCCGCTCTCGGTCTGGCTGATCGGCGACGAGATGCACCTGCTCAACCCGCTCTCGCTGGCCATCGACGGCACGGTGGCCATCGGCCTGCTCTACTCGCGGGAGTATCGCCGGGCCCTGGGGGGCTACCTGGGCCGGGCCTTCTTCCTGGTCCACGGCCTGGTGGTGGGCGTCCCGTCGTGGGTCTTCCGCCGCGACTGGTTCCGGCGGGTCTTCGGGAGCCCGGCGTTCGCCTTTGCCTGGCGGGCGGTCCTCCTGCCGTCGGCCCTGGCCTGGGCCTTCTGGTCGCTCCGGCCAGACTCGGCGACCCCGGGCCAGGCGTCCACGGCCTGCGGCCTGATCTTCCTGAGCACCAGCCTGCTGCTGACCACCCGGGCCGGTCGCGACCTGGAGGAGCTGGCCTTCGACTCGGTCGGCCGGGCCTGGACCTGGCTGATCTCCAGCCTCCTGCCGGGCCTCTTCCGGCTGGTGATGGAGACCTTCGACCGCCTCCTGGAGGGGTTGGAGCGGGTCCTCTACACGGTCGACGAGTGGCTCCGGTTCCGGGGCGGCCAGGGCCCGGCGGCTCTGGCGGCCAAGGGGGTCCTGGGCGTCGCCTGGTTCCTGGTCACCTACGTGGTCCGGTTCTGCGTGACCCTGCTGGTCGAGCCGCAGGTCAACCCGATCAAGCACTTCCCGGTCGTCACCGTCTCGCACAAGATCATGCTGACGCAGGCCTGGGCCATCAAGGCGCTGATGACCGGGCTGTTCGGCGAGGAGCGCGGGCTGGCCGTCGCCGGGACGATCATGCTGCTGCTGCCTGGCGTCTTCGGGTTCCTGGTCTGGGAGCTGAAGGAGAACTGGCGGCTCTACGAGGCGAACCGGCCCAGGGGCCTCCGGCCGGTGGCGATCGGGCACCACGGCGAGACGATGGCCCGGCTCCTCAAGCCGGGGTTCCACTCGGGGACCGTCCCCAAACTGTTCGCCAAGCTCCGGAGGGCCGAGCGGAAGGCGATCCGGACCGGCCACGCCCGGGGGGTCCGCAAACACCTGGCACACCTCCACGGCGTCGAGGAGTCGGTCCGCCGCTTCGTCGACCGCGACTTCCTGACTCTCTTGCTCCAGGGCCGGTCGATGGCCGGGATCCCGCTGGCCCTGGGCGAGGTCGTCCCCGGCTCCAAGCGGTTCCTGGTCGAGCTGGTCCGGCCGGGCCGGGCCGGGCCGGGCCTCCGGCTCTCGTTCGAGGAGCATTCGGGCTGGCTGGTCGCCGGCGTGGCCGAGCCCGGCTGGCTCCCCGAGCTGTCCCGGCCCGAGCGGGACGCGCTGGCCTCGGCCCTGGCGGGGCTCTACAAGATGGCCGGCGTCGACCTCGTCCGCGACGCGATCGCCGGAGCCCTGGGCCCCGAGCCGGTCGACTTCGACTTCCGCGAGGAGGGGATCGTGGCCTGGCCCGACGAAGCCTCGCCGACCGAGGTTCTCTACCTGCTCCGTCCCAAACCCGTCGATCCGCCGCTGGTGACCGTGACCCCGACGGGCGGGACCCCCTACCTCCGGCCGCCCCGGATCGACGTCCACCGGCTCCTCTTCGCCGAACTCCCCGTCCCCTGGGCCCGATGGGTCCAGATCTGGGAGGACGACCGGGCCGGGCACCCCCCCCCCTCCGAGTTGATCGAGGGCGTCAAGCTCCTCCCCTCGACGGCCGCCCTCGTCCCACCGTCCCGTCGTCACGCAGGGCTGAGAGGCTATCCGGAAACATTTCCTTGACCTGACAATGAGTGATGGCCAATGGATAATGGACAATGGTTGATGGGTGAGAAAGCACCGGAGATTTCCCCGGCATCGGCATCGTATGCCGTCCCGCTTGTCGACCATAACTCATTGGCCATCAATCATTTCCTATTCCGGATCGCCTCTGAGGGCTGAGCAGGAAGTGATCCGATCGCGGGATGTGCCGTCCGGCCGGTTGGTCGCCCACCTTCCCCGGAGACAACGTCCCGGACCTGAGCCCCGAGTCCTCGGCAACCGAGAAAGCAGGTGAGCGATGACCCCTCGGAGGATCGAACCGGGCCCCGGTCGGGAATCGGTCTGGGACTACCCGAGGCCCCCCCGCCTGGAGCCCTCGACGAAGCTGGTCCGGGTCCTCTTCCACGGCGAGGTCGTCGCCGAGACCCGACGGGCCCTCCGGGTCCTGGAGACGAGCCATCCGCCGGTCTTCTACATCCCGCCCGAGGACATCCGGACCAGGCTCCTGGAGCGCTCGTCCCGCTCGACCTTCTGCGAATTCAAGGGCCGGGCCCGCTACCACGCCCTGAGGGTCGGCGACCGCCGGTCCCCCGACGCCGCCTGGTCCTACCCCGACCCCTCGCGGGCCTTCGAGCCGATCCGCGACCACCTGGCCTTCTACCCCAGCCGGGTCGACGAATGCACCGTCGACGGCGAGGTCGTCTCCTCCCAGCCCGGCGACTTCTACGGCGGCTGGATCACCGCCGAGGTCATCGGCCCCTTCAAGGGCGACCCGGGGACCTGGGGGTGGTGAGGCCGGGATCGGGGATGGCCTGGAAGGCCGGCCGGCCCCCGGTGTAACATCCGGGGATGGCCACCACCCTCGACTCGCCTCGCAAGACGATCCCCGGCCCCAGGGGGCACTGGCTCCGGGGGAACCTCCCGGAGTTCTCCGCCGACCGGCTCGGCTTCCTCGACCGCTGCGCCCGGGACTACGGCGACGTGGTCGCCCTCCGGTTCGCGCACCGGCGGGTCGTGGTCCTCAACCACCCCGACCTGGTCGAGGAGGTCCTGGTCACGCGGAACCGCCAGTTCATCAAGCACTTCGCCCTCCGGATGGCCAAGGGGACGCTGGGCGAGGGGCTCCTGACCAGCGAGGGGGACTTCTGGCGCCGCCAGCGCCGGCTCTCGCAGCCGGCCTTCCACCGCGAGAAGGTCGCCGGGCACGCCGCCGTGATGGTCGGATACGCCGGCCGGATGCTCCGGACCTGGGCCGACGGCCAGCGCCGGGACGTCCAGGAAGACATGATGCGGCTGACCCTGGAGATCATCGCCAAGTGCCTCTTTGACGCCGACGTCTCGGCCGACTCCGCCGACGCCAGCGCCGCGATGGAGACGGTCCTCCGCTGCTTCACCGCCCGGGTGGGCAAGCTATTGCCGCTCCCCGAGTTCCTGCCGACGCCCACCAATCTCCGGCTCCGCCGGGCCAAGGCCCGGCTCGACCGGATCATCTACGACGTCATCGCCGCCCGGAGGGCCTCGGGCGAGGACCGGGGCGACCTCCTCTCGATGCTCCTGGAGGCCCAGGATCCCTCCGAGGAGGGGGGATCGGGCATGACCGACCTCCAGCTCCGCGACGAGGCCATGACCCTCTTCATGGCCGGCCACGAGACCACCGCCAACACCCTGGCCTGGATCTGGTTCCTGCTCTCCACCCATCCCGAGGTGGAATCCAGACTCCACGCCGAGCTCGACGCGGCCCTCCCCGACCGGCCGCCGACCCTGGACGACCTCCCCCGCCTGCCCTTCGCCGAGCGGGTCGTCACCGAGGCTCTCCGGCTCTACCCCACGGTCTGGCTGATCGGCCGCGAGGCGATCGAGCCCACCGAGGTCGGCGGTCACCCGATCGCGGTCGGGACCACGGTCTACATGAGTCAATGGGTCCTCCACCGCGACCCCCGGTTCTTCGACGACCCCCTCGGCTTCCGCCCCGATCGCTGGGAGGGCGGGCTGGCCCGACGCCTCCCCCGCTACGCCTACTTCCCCTTCGGCGGCGGCCCGAGGATCTGCATCGGCAACGCCTTCGCCATGATGGAAGCGACCCTCCTGCTGGCCACCATCGCCCGCCAGTTCCGCCCCCGGGTCCTCCACCCCGAGAAGGTCGTCCCCCTCCCCACGATGACCCTCCGGCCCGTCGACGGGGTCGAGGTCGTCCTGGAAGCCCGCCGTTGATCGGGGCTGAGGGCGCGCTCAGGCCGTTGAAAAAACGAAGCCAATCGCGGCGTAAACAGCTTTGAGGCTGAGCTTTAAGTTTGAGAGGAAGTTTGGCCGAACGCCATCGGGGCATTTCGAGCAGACGATTGACGTGGGTGGTTTGGCCGGTTCTAACCGGACGGTCGATCACCCAGAATGCTTCCAAGTCTTACCCTGGTACCATAACATGCACCGAAGGGTAGCCCCCACTTTTGAGGTTAAGACCTTGAGACCCGTCACAAGAAATAAGCCTTGACGATCAGGAGCGATTACCAGGCCAGGACGACGTGGATCACGAACGCCACCAGCATTAGCCCCGCCGCGATGAGCGACCAGGCCGGCAGCCCGAGGCTCCGCCTCCCCCCCGGGGCCCCGTCCCCCTCACGGGCGACCCGGGCCGCGCGGATCATCGCCACCGGGACCGTCGCCGCCCCGGCCACCACGAACAGACCGACCCGGGGGGCATCGGGGGAGAGCAGGTAGAGGACGGCATAGCCCGCGACCGTCGCCAGGCCGAGCCACCCGAGCGCGGCCTGGGCGCGCCGGGCCCACCGGAGGCCGCGGGTCAGGCCGTCGGCCAGGGCGAGGCAGGCCACGGCGATCCCGAGGTAAGCGGCGGCCATCGGCACGAACAGGCCCATCACCCGGAACGTCGAGAAGACCACGACCGTTGGCGTCCCGGGGATCGAGTTGTGGGCCCCGCCGGGGACCTCGTCCATCCCCGCGAGATGGGCCGCCCACTGGGTGTTCACCACGATCGCGAAGAACGCCCCTTGCCAGTTGACCTTCGCGCCGTTGATGGTCATCCGGTAGTTTTCGAACCGGAGGTACACGTACCCGGCGGCGATCGCGACCGCCCAGAGCCCCAGGAACAGGTCCAACAACCCGACCACGCGGACCAGCCACGGCAGGGTCGGGCGGGCCCGCTCCGGCAACGACGGCTCCGGCATCGGCGTACCTCCCGGGGGCGTGGACGGGTCTCTTAATTGTTTAGATTAGCGGGCGTCGCGCCCGGACGCAAGCGAGGTGGCCCGGCTTCAAGGCGTTGCCCGCCGTCGGCCGATGGTAGGGGGCGGGTGACGATGCCCCGGCGGCTCCCGGGGGGGAGGGATCAGATGGAAGGCGAAGCGGATCTGACCTGGGACGAGGCCCACCGGGCGGTGGTCGGGCTGATGCGGGTCGACAACCGGACCAACCTCGGCACCATCGCCCGTGAGTATCTCGGCCTGGCCGCGACCCTGGCTGCCTGCGCCTGGGCTCATCATGCTTGGGGGGCCGGCCGGATCTCCTCGGCCGGATTCGTCCCGCTGGCGATCCTCGGGGTGTTCGTGGTGGCGGCGTTCCAGCATCGGCTCTCGGGGCTGGCCCACGACGCGAGCCATTACACCCTGTTCCGGGACAAGCTGGCCAACGAGTTGGCGTCGGACCTCCTGCTGATGTTCCCGCTGGTGGCAATGACGCGGAGCTATCGCGAGGCCCACCTCGGACATCACCAGTTCGTCAACGACCCGGCACGCGACCCCGACCTCCTCCGGCTCAACCACCCCGAGCCGCACCATTTCCCGATCTCGAAGCCCCGGTTCTGGCTCCGGTACGTGGTCCGGGGGCTCTGGCCGCCCTCGATCCTCCGCTACCTCGTGGGCCGGGCGAAGGCCGCGAACCTCGGGTCCGGGGGGGCGGGCCGGCCGGTCCGGGGGGTCTACCGGGCCCGGGTCGCCCGGTCGATGCGCGGGGCGTACTGGCTGGCGGTCCTGGCGGCGGTCCAGGTCTCGGGCTCGTGGCCGATCTTTTGGCTGTTCTGGGTCGCCCCGCTCCTGACGGCGTATCCCCTGTACATGCAGCTGCGCGAGATCGCGCACCACAGCAACGCCCCCGACGACGGCGACCTGACCAACTCGCGAGTCTTCCGGGTCCATCCCCTGCTGGCCGCCGTGGTCTTCCCCTACGGCCAGGCGTTCCACCTGACGCACCACCTCTTCGCGATGGTCCCGCACCACCGGATCGCCGAGGCCCACGCGATTCTGACCCGCTACCCGCCCTACCGCGAGGGCGTCGTCGTCTGCCAGGGCTTCTTCTTCCGTCGACCGGGGACCGCCGGCCCGTCGCTCCTCGACCTGCTCTCCCGCCGCCCCACTCCCGGGGAACTCAAGGCCGACGGCACATCGATTGCATGTGTTCCCCATCGTCCGCCCAACCGGGCGCCTCTCTCCGAGCGTCAACCCAGGAGCGACCGATGAGCACCGCCACCTCGCACGACAATATCAAGGAACGCATGGAAGTCGTTTGCTCCAAGGGGATGCATGTCGGGACCGTGGATCATATCAACGGCGACCAGATCAAGCTGACCAAGAGCGACTCCGAGGACGGGATGCACCACCTGATCCCGACCTCGCTGGTGGCCTCGGTCGACGCCAAGGTCCACCTCTCCAAACCGTGCGACGAGGTCAAGAAGATCTGGAAGTCCGAATAAGCCGCCCGGGACGATGACCGGACCATCTCCGCGGCGACGCCGACTTCGGTCCGGCGGCGTCGTCGCGTTTCGAACGGCCGGGGTGGGCCTTGTTCCCCGGCAGAGTCTGGCGGCCGGGGGCGGCCCGGGTTATCTTGAAGGCCGGCAGGGAGGCGTCGGGTCGCCGGCCTTGGGGTGGGGTCGGGCATGGGCGAAACCGCGATGGCCTCGATCGTTCTGGCCGACGATGATGAGGATCTTCGGGCCGTCTACGCCCCCTGCCTCCGCGCGGCGGGCCATGCCGTCCAGGAGGCGTCCGGGGGCTCCGAGGCGCTCGACCTGGTCCGCCGGCACCGGCCGGGGCTCTTGATCCTCGACGTCTGGATGCCCCAGGTCAGCGGGTTCGAGGTCCTGGAGCAGATCCGTCACGACCCGGCCTCCTCGGGCCTGAAGGTGATGATGCTGTCCAACCTGGGCGACGCCGACACCCGCCTGGAATGCTTCGCGATGGGCGCGGTCGATTACGTCGTCAAGGGGCTCGCGCTGGCCGATCTCCTCGATCGGGTGGCCCGCCTCCTCGACGAGGGTCCAGCCCCGACCGCCGGGACCGGCATCCGCCCCGAAACCGGACCCGGGGCCGACCCCGCTCGATAACCCGATCCCGCGGAGGCCCGGCCCGCCGACCCATGCCCGACGACTACCAGGACAGCCTGGATTACCTCTACGGTCGGCTCAACTACGAGCGGCTCGGGATGCCCCGGGGCTCGGCCGAGCTTCGCCTGGGCCGGATGCGCCGGCTCCTCCGGAGCCTGGGCGACCCCCACGAATCGCTCCGGATCGTCCACGTCGCCGGGACCAAGGGGAAGGGCTCGACCGCCGCGATGCTCGCCTCGGCGCTCTCGGCCTCGGGCGTGGTGACCGGCCTGTTCTGCTCCCCACACCTGCACAAGCTGGAGGAGCGGTTCCGGGTCGACGGCGCCGAGGCGACCGCCGCTGAGCTGGTCGGCCTGGTCGACGCCGTCCGGCCCGCCGTCGCCGCCCTGGACGCCTCCGACCCCCACTACCGGCACCGGGGGGCGACCTTCTTCGAGGTCACCGCCGCGATGGGCCTGCTCCACTTCGCCCGCCGGGGCGCGGGGGTCGTGGTCCTGGAGGTCGGGATGGGCGGCCGGCTCGACTCGACCAACGTCGTCCGGCCGATCCTGGCCGTCCTGACCACGATCTCCTTCGACCACACCCGCCAGCTCGGCTCGACCCTCGGCGCCATCGCCGGCGAGAAGGCCGGGATCCTCAAGCGGGGTCGGCCCGCCGTCAGCGGGGTCCGGGGCGACGAGGCCCGGGCCTCGATCCACCGGGCGGCCCGGCTCCGGGGCACCCCCCTGAGGGAGATCGACGTCGACTTCGATTACGCTTACGTCCCCCCCGAACCCCCGCTGACTCGACCCTCGCCCGGCCGGGTCGCGGTCCAGACCTGGGCCCGCCGGTGGCCGGAAGTGACCCTGCCGATGCTCGGGGCCCACCAAGGGCACAACGCGGCGGTCGCGCTGGCGAGCCTCGACGTTCTGGCCGAGCGGGGGATCGAGGTCGGGCCCGGAGCCGTGGCCCGGGGCTTCGCCGGCCTGGCCTGGCCCGCCCGGGTCGAGGTCGTGGGCGAAGACCCCTGGGTCGTCGTGGACGGGGCGCACAACGTCGCCTCAGCGAAAGCCCTGGTCGATACGCTCAGGACGTGCTTCCCGGCCACGCCCCGGACGCTTGTCTTCGGGGCGAGCCGCGAAAAGGACTTGCTCGGCCAGCTCCATACGCTCCTGCCGCTGTTCGGGACGGTGGTGGCGACCCGCTACGTCGAGAATCCCCGGGCCGTCCCGCCCGAGGAGATCGTCCAGGCGGTCCGGGCCCTCAAGGGACCTCCCGCCCACCCGGCCCCCGACCCCTCCGAGGCCCTGGACCTGGCCCGCCGCCTGACGCCCCCCGGCGGCCTGATCTGCGTCACCGGCTCGCTCTTCCTGGCCGCCGAGACGAGGGCCCTGGTCCTCCATCGCGCCGACCCCTCGCCGGCCCGCCCGGCCCTGATTTGATCGGAAAGGCCCCATCCCATGAGCGGAGCGAATTGGATCCGGATCGGCGCGATCCTCGGCGGCCTGGCCGTCGCCGCCGGGGCCTTCGGGGCCCACGGCCTGAAGGAGCGACTCGACGCCCGATCGCTGGAGGTCTTCGAGACCGCCGCGAAGTACCAGATGGTCCACGCCCTGGCCCTGATCGCCGTCGGCCTGCTGGCGACCTCGAACCGATCCGGCGCGGCCCTGACGGTCGCCGGGTGGTCGTTCCTGCTCGGGATCCTGATCTTCTCGGGCACCCTCTACGGGCTGGCGATCTCCGGTCTCAAGTGGCTGGGCGCGATCACGCCGATCGGCGGCCTCGCCCTGATCGCGGGCTGGGTCGCCCTGGCGATCGCGGCGGGCCCGGCCGCGAAGCCGATGGGCACCGAGCTTTGACCCGCGAGGCCGGGCGGCCCTGGGCGCGATTCCGCCCGCGATTCACCCTCGGGCGGATGATGATCGCCGTGGCGGTCGCGGCCTTGCTCGTGGTCATCTGGAAGAACGAGGGGGGTAGCCCCGCCGCCGGTGCCGTCATCGTCGCCGCCTGCGTGGTGATCCTGGCGTTCAAACTGGCCCGCGACGCGATCGCCCGCGAGCAGGGCGGCGGGAAGACGATCGGCCGATGGCGGAAACTCCGGATCGTGATGGAGTCGTCGGCCATCGCGGTGGTCATCATCGGGTCGGCGGATTTCACGTTTCTATCTGTGTACAGCTCTTTCATCATCCACACGCATTCCCGCAGGATAGAGGTACCAAAGGTGATTTTGGGTGGCCTCGCGGCCGTCGTCGTGGCGGTCCTCCTGAGGTTGACGATCCTGTCGACGAGGGATCTCCCGGCCCCCTCGGGGTCGCCCGACGGCTTCCCCGATGAGGTCCACCCCGAAGAATGGACTTGATGGCCCGATGCCGGGGTCTGCCCTCGCCGACGCCGGCCCCGCCGCGTATGCTGGGACGATCGGCGATGATCGGGCGCAAGGTGCTGGATCCGGGCGGAAGATGCATACCTATATCTTGACGGTGACGGCGGCGGACCGGGTGGGGATCGTGCATTCGGTGACGGGGGCGGTCCGCGAGCGGCGCGGGAACATCCTGGAACTGAGCCAGACGGTCATGCGGGGTTATTTCACGATCATCCTGGCCGTCGAGTTCGACGGGCCAGAGGAACCCGAGGCGCTGGCCTCGGCGGTGGCCGGGCGGGGCCGGGAGTTCGAGCTGACCGTCGCGGTCCGCGAGGCGACCGAGGTCGACGTCGAGCCGCCGGTCCCCAACGGCGAGCGGTTCATCCTGACCGTCCTGGGGGCCGACCATCCTGGGAACATCCACGGGATCTCGGGCTGCCTGACCCGGCTGGGCGTGAACATCGTCGACCTCCACGCCCGGGTCGATGGCCCCCGGTTCTCGATGGTCATGGAGGCGTACCTGCCCCACGACCTGTCCCCGGGCGTGGTCCGCGCCGACCTCGAACGGTTCGGCCGCGAGCTGGGATTGGAGGCGTTCGTCCAGCACGAGAACATCTTCACCGCCACCAGCGAGCCCACCCCCGTCCGCGTCGGGCCCCCGCCCAACCCCGAGGGGGCGGTGGTGGTCCCCCACTGAAAAAACCCGAAGAATTGAACCGCCAAGACGCCAAGGACGCTGAGTTCAGAGACAGATAAATACAGAGAATCGTAGAAAAAGAACAAATTCATATGTGGAATTAAAATCATCCTTCTCAATCTCTCTTCTTCTCTCTTTATCTCTCTCTCTGAACTCAGCGTCTTTGGCGTCTTGGCGGTTCAATCTCCCCGGGGCCCCGGCGGGTGTCGGCCTTGCGTTCGGGGGGCCGCCGCCCGATCATGGGACCTTCGCCCGACCCCTCGCCCCGGAGCCCCCGATGCGACCGGCCCCTCGCCGCGCCCTGGCCCTCGTTCTCGCCCTCCTCCCGATCGCCCTCGCCGCCCTCGCCGCCCCGGCCGCGACCGCCCAGCAGCCGGCCCCGCCGAAGCTGGTCGCCGAGACCGGCCCGAGGTCGCCCCAGGACGAACGCGCCGGGTTTCACCTGCCCGAGGGGTTCGCCATCGAGCTGGTCGCCTCGGAGCCCGAGATCAACAAGCCGATGAACCTCGCCTTCGACGACCGGGGGCGGCTCTGGGTCACCTCGACCGTCGAATACCCCTATCCCGTGACCGGAGGCCGGCGACCCCGCGACCGGGTGGTCGTCCTGGGCGACTTCGCCGACGACGGCCGGGCCCGGTCCGTCCAGACCTTCGCCGACGGCCTGAACATCCCGATCGGGGTCCTCCCGATCGGCCGGGGGGATGCGGCCCTGGTTCACGATATCCCCAACATCCGCCGCTTCGTCGACTCCGACGGCGACGGCAAGGCCGACCGGGACGAGGTCGCCTACCAGAAGTACGGGTTCAAGGACACCCACGGGATGACCAACGCCTTCTCCTGGGGCTTCGACGGCTGGATCTACGCCTGCCATGGCTTCTCGAACCAGTCCAAGGTGGAGGGCTCGGACAAGAAGCCGATCGTCATGCAGTCCGGCAACGTCTACCGGATGAGGCCCGACGGCTCGCACGCTGAGTTCTACTCGCACGGTCAGGTCAACCCGTTCGGCCTGGCGTTCGACCCGATGGGCAATCTGTACTCGTGCGACTGCCACAGCCGGCCGATCTATCAGCTCCTCCGAGGGGCGTACTACCCGAGCTTCGGCAGGCCCGACGACGGCCTCGGCTTCGGCCCCGAGATGATCGGTCACGACCACGGCTCGACCGGGATCGGCGGGATCGCCTGCTACGCGGCCGACCACTTCCCGGCCGAGTTCCGCGACAACATCTTCATCGGCAACGTCGTGACCAGCCGGATCAACCGGGACACGCTGGAGTGGCACGGCTCGTCGCCCAAGGCGATCGCCCAGCCCGACTTCGTCGTCAGCGACGACCCGTGGTTCCGCCCCGTCGATATCGAGCTCGGCCCCGACGGCGCCCTCTACGTGGCCGACTTCTACAACCGGATCATCGGCCATTACGAGGTCCCGCTCGACCACCCCGGCCGCGACCGCGAGCGGGGCCGGATCTGGCGGATCACGTACCGGGGCAAGGACGGCAAGGCCCCGCCCCCGAAGTCCCCCCGTCCCGACGAGTCGGCCGCGAGCGTCGCCGAGCTGGTCGAGGACCTCGGCCACCCCAACCTGGCCGTCCGGACCGTGGCGACCAACCAGCTCGTCGGGCGCGGGGCCGAGGCGGTCGGGCCGGTCAAGGCGGCGGTCGCGGCGGGCGGCTCGCCCTGGCGGAAGGTCCACGGGCTCTGGGCCCTCCACCGGCTCGGGGCCCTGGATGAGTCGGTCCTGGCCCCGGCCGCGTCCGACCCCGACGAGGCGGTCCGGGTCCACGCCCTCCGGATCCTGGCCGATCGACCGGGGCTCGAAGGCCGGGCCAGGGAGCTGGCTCTGGCCGGGCTCAAGGACGCGAGCCCGGAGGCCCGCCGGGCTTCGGCCGAGGCCCTGGGCCGGCACCCCTCGGAGGACCACCTCCGTCCTCTCCTGGACCTCCTCCGGGCCGTCGACCCGGCCGACGCCCACCTCCGACACGTCGCCCGGATCGCCCTTCGCGACCAGTTCTCGGAGTCGTTCTCGGCCTGGGATCGGTTCAAAGAGATCGGACTGACCCCCGGGGACGAGAAGGCCCTGGCCGACGTCGCCCCCGGCGTCCCCTCGGTCGAGTCGGCCCGGTTCCTGCTGGGCTACCTGGCCCGGCATCCCGAACCCCTGGCGACGAGGGCCCGCTATGCCCGCCACGTCGCCCGGTTCGGCGGGCCCGAGGCCGAGGCCGGGCTGGTCGCCTTCGTCCGGTCGGAGGGGCTGGACGCGCCCGCCCGGGTCGCCCTCCTGAAGGCGATCCAGCAGGGGACCCAGGAGCGGGGCGGGTCGCTCGGGGCCGATGCCCGGTCCCTGGCCGCCGAGGTCGCGCGGACGCTCCTCGCCTCGGCGAAGGCGAACGAGATCCAGGCCGGGATCGACCTGGCCGGCTCGATGAAGCTCGAAGGAGCCAAGGAGACCCTGGCGGCGATCGGCGACGCCCGGGGGATGCCGGCCCCTCGGCGGGCCTCGGCGCTGGCGGCCCTGGCGGCGATCGACCCCCCGGGGGCGATCCCCACCCTCGGCCGGATCCTCCGCGACGCCGCCGAGCCGGTCGAGATCCGCGAGCAGGCCGCGGGCCTCCTGGCCGGGTCCGGCAAGCCCGAGGCGCGGTCGAGCCTGGTCGAGGCCCTGGCCACGGCCCCCGCCCGGCTCCAGACCGCCATCGCCACCGGCCTGGCCGTGAACCGCCCGGGGGCCGAGGCCCTGTTGGGAGCGGTGGCCGCCGGCAAGGCTTCGGCCCGGCCGCTCGGGGAGCGGGGCGTTGCGGTCCGGCTGGAGGCCAGCGGGGTCCCCGACCTCAAGGCCCGGCTCGAATCGCTCCTGAAAGACCTTCCCCCGGCCGACCGCCGCGTCCAGGACCTGATCGAGAGGCGCCGGGCCACCTGGCTCGCCGGGGGCGGCGACGCCGCGAAGGGGGCCTCGATCTTCGAGAAGAATTGCGCCGCCTGCCACCAGATCGAGGGGAAGGGGGCCCGGGTCGGCCCGCAACTCGACGGGGTCGGGCTCCGGGGGTTGGATCGGCTCCTGGAAGACACCCTGGACCCGAACCGGAACGTCGACCAGGCGTTCCGGGTCACGACCCTGGCCCTGACCGACGGCCGGGTCGCCGCCGGCCTCCTGCTCCGGCAGGACGGCGAGATCCTCGTCATGGCCGACGCCCAGGGCAAGGAGGTTCGCGTCCCCGCCTCGGCCGTCGAGGACCGCAAGCTCTCGCAGCTCTCCCCGATGCCCGCCAACCTGGCCGAGCAGATCGAGGAGGCCGACTTCGCTCACCTGATGGCCTACCTCCTGTCCCGGAGGCCGGCGGACCAGGCCCCGAAGCCTTGACCGGCCCCGACGGAGGGGGGGAGGTCATGCCCACCCGGTCGGCGATCGAGCCGAATTTGGTATCGGTTGAGAGGCTATCCGGAAACATTTCCTTGACCTGGCAATGAGTGATGGCCAGTGGACGATGGTTGATGGGTGAGAAATCCCCGGAGATTTCCCCGGCATCGGCATCGTATGCCGTCCCGCTTGTCGATCATAACCCATTGACCATCAACCATTTCCGATCCCGGATAGCCTCTGAGGCTTGAGTCCCGAGTCCCGAGATGTAGGGAGGCGAATTTGCACCGCACCGAGGACGTCCTGTCCACGCTGGGCATGGTCCGCCAGCACAAGCTCGACGTCCGGACCGTCACGATGGGGGTCGACCTCCAGAGCTGCGCCTCGCCCGACCTGAAGGTGCTCTGCACCCGGATCCGCGAGCGGCTGGTGAAGTACGCCGGGCGCCTCCGGGCGGTCTGCCGCGAGGTCGAGGGCCGGTACGGGATCCCGATCGTCAACCGGCGGATCGCGGTCAGCCCGATCGCCTCGGTCGCCGCCGCCCACACCGCCGAGGGCTACCTGGCGGTGGCCTCGACGCTCGACGCCGTGGCGGCCGAGGTCGAGGTCGACCTCGTCGGCGGCTTCACGGCGCTGGTCCAGAAGGGCTGGACCGAGGGGGACCGCCGGCTGATCGAGGTCCTCCCCGTGGTCCTGTCGACCACCAGGCGGGTCTGCGGCTCGGTCAACGTGGGGACGACCGCCGCCGGGATCAACATGGACGCGATCGCCGCGCTGGGGCACGTCCTGAAGGACACCGCCGAGCGGACCCGCGACCACGACGGCTTCGGTTGCGCCAAGCTGGTGATCTTCGCCAACGCCCCGGCCGACAACCCGTTCATGGCCGGCGCCTTCCACGGGGCCGGCGAGCCCGACTGCGTGATCAACATCGGGGTCAGCGGCCCCGGCGTGGTCAAGGCCGCCGTGGAGGATCTGGTGGTCCACTCGCCCACCAACCCCACCCTGGGCGAGATCGCCGAGGTCATCAAGAGCACCGCCTTCCGCGTCACCCGGGTCGGCGAGCTGATCGGACGCGAGGTCGCCTCGCGGCTTGGCGTGGCCTTCGGGATCGTCGACCTCTCGCTCGCCCCCACCCCGCAGGTCGGCGACAGCGTCGGCGAGATCCTCCAGGCCATGGGCGTGGCGAGGCTGGGGGCCCCCGGGACGACCGCCGCCCTGGCCCTGCTCAACGACGCCGTGAAGAAGGGCGGCTCGTTCGCCAGCTCCTCCGTCGGCGGGCTCTCCGGCGCCTTCGTGGCGGTCAGCGAGGATTCGGCCCTGGCCGCCGCCGTCGAGTCCGGCGACCTGACCCTCTCCAAGCTGGAGGCGATGACGGCGGTCTGCTCGGTGGGCCTGGACATGATCGCCGTCCCCGGCGACACCGATGCCGAGACCCTCGCCGCCCTGATCGCCGACGAGGTGGCCATCGGCGTCATCAACCACAAGACCACCGCCGTGAGGGTGATCCCCGTCCCCGGCAAGGTGGCCGGCGACCGCGCCGTCTTCGGCGGCCTCTTCGGCGAGATGATCATCCTGCCGATCCACGCCGCCGGCGGCTCCTCCGCCTTCGTCCGCCACGGCGGGAGGATCCCCGCGCCGCTGTCGAGCTTGCGGAACTGAGCTAGGCGGCATAGGCTAGAAAGTATGGCGAGAAGAAAACCCTCGAAACGGCGAAATCGGCCCCCAAACGGCTTCCAGAACGAGAGGTCGTCTGGCAATGCGCCTTTGCAAAATCGACTTGCCGCGTTGAACCCAAATTATATCCTTGCTCGTGCGTCTCTGCTCGATGGGACCGCCCCCGGCGACAAGCATAACGGGGGTTGGCCCATCACGGCCAAACGGGTGATGTATGGTTGGGGATTGGTGACCGTAGACGATTGGCCCTACTCGCCCGACCAGTCCCAGCATCTCGGGGAACCGGAGGGTTTGGACGAAAAGGCCAAGGCGCTTCGCATTCAATATTATCAAAGATTGTGTAACCTTGACGAATGTAAGCGTGCCTTGTTTGCGAGGAAAGGGGTTACTGTTTCTCTGCCGGCGACTCGGGCCTGGTTCGACGCCGAACGAGGTGAGATCCCGGAAATCGGCTCGAAATCCGAGATCGTCGGTGTTCACTCCGTGGTGCTGCTTGGGTATTCCGACGACCAGCAGAAACTGCAATTTGCCAATTCTTGGGGTAAGGAATGGGGTGTCGGTGGGATTGGCTTCATCTCATATAACTATTATGAAAAGTGGTCTCACGAAACTTGGATGATGGACCTGGGATTCGATTCAAGACAGGTCGCGAATGAAACCCACTTCAGGACATTCCCACGGCGTGAGTCGCTCGATCCGTTGGAATTGATGTGGGGCGTCGAAGATCCCCTGCGGCCATCATCACAGATCCATTGCCGCGAAATATATGACTTTGTGAGTGATGAACGGATGGGATGGGCCTTCGCGACGACGCGTGGGGGATTTCTCGATATTGACGATTTTTTTGTCCGCCCTTCTTTTCGGCGTAAAGGTTACGGGTCTCGAATCGCCCGTATGCTTATGGACCTTTCCGCAAATGCCGGAATGCCTTTGAAATTAAGGGTATCCTTCGCCGATGTCGGATTGGAGAATCGAGAGGCGCTTCACGGGATCTTGCGTTCATTGGGCCTATCGCTCCGAAATACGAATCAACGAGAGCTGGCGTACATCGCCTTGGCGGGGAAGTCGGCGAGAGAACTTGAACCGATCGTGATTCCCGAAAGGCCGACGCTAAGTCGCGGCTCCGGGCCGGTGGCGATCTCCGTCCCCTCCTCGATAATCACAGCTATATCGGTGAAAGATATTGAGGTGGGCATCAACCAACTACCCGATGCTGAAGCGGAGTTGTCCTGGCGTCGGGAGGCAGAGAAAATCTCGCCCAGCAACATCGAATTGCGGGCATTGATCGGCAAGTTTGCTCCGCCAGCAGGCACGTTTGGTGGTGACGAGGAGATGCCTTACTGATGCCGGACGCCGCGGCGTTCCATCTGGACCGGTATGGCGAAATTGTCCTCGTGGCTGATTTGCTTGATCCCCAGGGGCGGAACCCAAAGGATCGTCCCTGCGTGGTGGTAACCGACCCCAAGTCGCCGGCCCCCGATGGAACTCAACTCGTCGTTGCGATCTCGACCATCGTCCCCGACCCGCTGCCCCCTGGATATGTCCTGCTGCCCTGGCAACGCCCCCACCACCCGGTGACGGGCTTGAACAAGCGGAACGCGGCGATCTGCCCGTGGATCGACGAGGTAGAAGATCGGCGGATCCTGCGTCAACTGGGCGTCGTGCCGGGCCGGCAACTCGCCATGATTGCTGACGTGTTGGCGCGAATGGCCAAGGGCGAGATATGAGCGCGGCATCATTCGACGACCATCTCCCCGTTCATCACCATCCAGTGCCCGGGGAAGGTGCAGAGGAACGGGTATCGGCCGGGCTGCTGGGGGGCCCGGAAGTAGATGACGGACTGGGCCTGGGGGTCGGCGATGTCGGTGTGGGCCAGGACGTCGTCGGTCCGGGGGATGTAGCGGCGGGCGGCGGCGTCGGGCTCGGCGATGATCTTGTTGGCGAGGTCGCCGACCTTCGCGAGCGTCCCCGGGCGGATCAGGGCCCAGTTGTGGGGGACGACATCGGGGTTGGCGAAGGTCAGCTTGATCGGCTCGCCGGGCTTGGCGACGATCGACCGGGGGAGGAAGGACAGGTTCTTGCCAGCCTCGATCCGGATCGACCGGGCGTCGGGGATCGGGGTGGCCCAGGGGTTGGGCGTAGGCTTGATCGTCAGGGCGACCATGTCGGCCAGGATCGGCTGGGCGGCGATCGTCTTGGGCGCGGGGGTATAGCCGGGGAAGCCGGTGAAGGGGGCGGCCAGGCGGTGGACGGTGGCGAAGAGGTCCAGGGGCCTCCCGCCGTCGGGGCGGAGGTGAAGGTGGAGCGTGTTGACGGGTTGCAGGTCGGGCAGTTCCAGGAACAGGGTCCGGCCGTCGGCCAGGGCGTGCGCCGACCGGATCGGCAAGGGGTCGTGGCCGGGGACGCCGGGGTGGCTCGGGGAGAGCTCCGGCGAGCCGTAGCTCGGGCCGTAGCGGTAGTTCCAGGACTGGGCGAAGTGGGCCCCGGGCTTCTCGGCGAGGGCCGGGTCGAGGGGGCCCGAGAACGTGACCAGGACGCCGTTCTCGTGGGCGTGGTAGGCGACCGGCAGTTGGGCGGGCTCGCCGGTGTAGCGGACCCGCTGGAAGCAGCCGTCGAGCGGGGTGTAGGAGCCCCAGCCGGACATCCCGGAGAGGTAGAGCTGGCCGTCCCTGGGGTTCATCCGGCCTCGGTGGACGCCCGAGAGGAACTCGCCGGGAAGGGGGACGGCCGCCCCCTGCGGCCGGCCGTCAACGGCGTCGCGGAGCAGGAGGAAGATCGAGCCGGCGCCGAACGAGGTGTGGATCCAGTGGCCGCCCAGCGGGCCGAAGCGGTCGCTCGCGGCGAAGACCTGGCCGCCGCTGGAGTTGTCCATCCCCCGGGGGAGGTAGACCAGGGGCAAATCCGGCGGCCGGTTCCCCTTCGGGCCGGGGTAGCCGTAGTGGCCGCCAGGCTGGATCTCGGCGACCATCGAGGTGGGGACCCACTCGCCCTCGGAGCTGGGGACGGTGACGGTCCCGTCGGGGCCGAGGCCGATCCCGTCGGGGTTCCGGAAGCCGGTGGCCAGGGTCTCGACGGCCCGGCCGTCGGCCGAGATCCGGATCACGCCCTGGGGGCCGGAGGCGGTGTAGAACCGGCCCTGGGCGTCGCGCTGGAGGCCGCAGGTGAAGTCGTGGCCGGCCGTGGATGTGAAGTAGGCGTTGCTGACGACCTCGTGGAAGTCGGCCTCGCCGTTACCGTCAAGGTCGTGGAGCCGGGTGATCTGGTCTCGGCCCAGGACGACGGCCATCCCATCGACCACCACCAGCCCCAGCGCCTGGTGCAGGCCCGAGGCGAATCGACGCCACTTCACATGATCCAGCTTGTCGTCAAGCCCGGTGACGTGCCAGACGTCCCCCTGCATGGTGCAGAGCATCGCCGAGCCGTCGGGCAGGAAGTCGTGGTCGCCGAAGAACAGGAGGGCCTTCCAGGGGTTCTGGAAGGGGGGCTCGATGGTGTCGATCGCATAAGGGCCGGCCGCGCCGATGGTCCCCTTCGTCTCGATCACCTGGGGCCACTGCGAGGGCCCGCCGCCGGTCATCCAGGCGAGGGGATGGTCCTTCGCGGGGGCGACGACCCGGGTGAACTGGCCATCCTCGGACCACGGGGCGTCGAGCATCTCCACGCCTCCGATCGCATAGGCGAAGACCACCCGCTTGCCGTGCCGGTAGAAGCCCCGATAGGTGAACGTGCCATCGGGCTTCTGGCCGGGGGGGCGGGGCAGGGGGGTCCCGACGAGGGTCAGGCCATCGAGGAAGCCGTGCCGCGTGGGGGCGAACCTGACGAAGCCCCCGGTCCAGAGGGCATCATACGTCAGGGTCTCGGGGTTGAAGCAGGCGGCCATCTCCCCCTTCTCACCGAGCCGAACGCAGACCCCCTTGGCGACGGTGACGCCGGCCCCCCGGAAGACGCCCGAGAGGAGCGTCCCCAGGTCGGTCGCGTTCCACCGGCCGTCAGCCCAGGTGGCCTCGTTCTGGTTCCCCCAATGGCCCTTGATCCCGCCGTCGAGGCCGGGGAAGGGGGGGAGCAGGGGCGGGACCTCGGGCCGATGGCCGAAGAACTCGGCCTCCTTGGCGTAGAAGTCGTAGAGCCGGTCGCGGTTGACCGGGAGCTGCCAGCCGGGCGTCCGGGACGGGTCGATCGGGCCTCGGTCGTACGGGAACGAGGCCGGGGCGTGGGCCGTCCGGAGGAGGGCGTCGGGGCTCATCGAGCCGGGCCGGCCCAGCTCGATCAGGAACCGGACGAGGTCCCGGCGCTCGGTCGGGGACATCGCGGCGGTCAGGCCCTCGGGCATCAGGGTCCCGACGGGTTGAACCGCCTCGATCTGATCGCGAGCCAGCCGGGCGGACTCGCCCGAGGCGGGGTCGCGGAGGATCAAGTCCTTCTCGGTCTCGGCCTGCTTGTAGCCCTGGTGGACCTTGCCGTCGTGGGTCGCCACGGCCACGGCGTCGTACCCCTGCTTGACCCGGAGCCGGGGCCAGAGGACCGACTCGACCAGCTCCTCGGGCTTGATGCAGAGGCCGGCGGCGGTTAAATCGGGGCCGATCTCGCCCCCCCTGCCGGCGACCTTGTGGCAGGTCAGGCAGCCGAACTTCGCCGAGGCGAAGACCTCGGCCCCGCGCCGGGGGTCTCCCTGCCCCCGGGCGTCGGCCAGGAGGGCGGCGATGGCCGAGGGGTCGCCGGGCGCGGCCTCGGCCCTGGGGGCGAGCAGGGGCGCGACGGGCGTCCGGGGCTTCGGCCTCGGGCCGGCGGGCTTGCCGTCGAGCTGCGGGACCAGCCAGTCGAGGCCGTCGAGGTTGTCCTTGAGCCGATCCTCGGCGTCGTCCTGGGTGTGCCCGAGGATCCCGATCGGCCCGCGATAGCCGGAGTCGCGGATCGTCCGGAGCAGCCCCAGGTCGAGCGAGCCCTGCCCCAGCGGGAGGATCTTCCGGGCCCCCGGGTCGGCCCCCGGGTCCATCCCGTTGAGGTTCACGGCCTTCAGATAAGGCATCATCAGGGCCAGGAGCCCGGGGAGGCGGTCGAGGTGCGGGTGGCCGTGGTGCAGGTTGTAGACGATCCCGACATTGCTGATATTCTGCTTCTTGAGCGCCTCGATGATGGCGACCTGATTCTCCGGCTCGCCGAACCATCCGCCGTGGTTGTAGAGCGCGAGCGAGCAACCGGCCTTGGCCGCCTCCACCGCCAGCGGCCCGAGCTTGGCCGCCGCGGCATCCACCCGCCGCTGCTGCTCGGCCCCCGGGGCGGGCCCCTCGCCCACCCCCAGGAAGACCCAGAGCTGAGACTTGACCCCGTGCCGCTTCAGAACCTCAAGGATCCCGCGCGAGGTGTCGTTCAGCTCCCCCGGCGCCAGCCAGAAGGCATCCAGCCCGACGCCGTGCCGCTTCAAGGCTTCCACCTCGGCGTCGAAGGTCGGGACGTGCTCGGCCCGCCAGTCGTAAGCGAAGTGGCGGAAGCCCAGCTTCTCCAGCATCACCGCCCGCTCCTCGGGCCCCCGATGCTTCGAGTCGAAGGGGACGATGCACCAGGCGATCAGGTTCTCGCGGGCGAACAGCGATTTGGCCTCCTGGCCCCGAGAGCCGGCCGGGGCCAGCGCGAGGACCAGCCCGACCGGAAGCATCCACCCGGCGAATCTCGTCATGGTCGCTCCTCGCTCCTGAATCGTCGTGGATCGCACCGCCCCGGGACTGTATTATCGGTTCTCCGGCGGCCGTGTCCACCGGGCGCCGGGAGGCGGCGGAGTCGATCGATTCTCCAGAGTCGGGAGTCCGATGATGGGGTGACCGGGTGGCCGCGACAGGACAGGTGACATCTCACGAGACGCCTTCCCAACTAGGATCGAAGTTCACCGATGAGGTGGTCATGGCGTCGCCTCGGTTCCGATTCAAGGTCGCATGGTTGATGTTCGCGGTGGCCGCCTTCGCCCTCGGCCTGGCCCTCGCCCCGGCCGGGTCCGAGTCCATGGCCCTGATGCCGCCGGCCGCTACGCTCCTGTCGCTCTCGTGGCCGAAAGCACTTGTGTTCCCCGCTTTGGTCGTCCTGTTCTTCTGCGCCGCGAGCGAGATCCTTTTGGGCTTTCCTGTATCCGGTTCAATCTACGTGACCATCGCCATCGTGATGGCGGGATGGCTTTGGCCCCGCCATCAACCCCTCCGGCAGCCCAGACCGCTTGTCGGCTTGGGCATTATCCTCGGCCTCATCGCGAACCTCTATGAGTTTCCCTGGACGACCCGGAAACCATTTCTGCAAGCCCTCTACTCGATCCGGCGTGGGATGACCGCCGAGGAAGTTCGACGGTACATGTCCGGCTACATGGAGGGCACGGGGATCACGATGCCCAGCACGAATCAAGAATTTGTCGTCGGGGGCGCCCTCGTGTTCCGCCATTCCAACGATGCGGCCTTCAACGCGGACTGGGGCGTCGTTAATTTCCAGAAGGGAAAAGTCGCCTCGGTCCGATTCGATCCGGACTAGGCCCCGGGGCGGGCTTCGTCGGCCTCCTTCGCCATCCAGCCCCGAGCGAATCTCAACATCGACCGTGTCAACCCGGTAGGGGGCGACGAATCCCATGCGACACCAAGGTTTCATGCGAGAAGTGAACTGGTCCATCAACGTCGCGGTGGTCGCGATGGCGGCCATCGTGGCCCCCGCGCTCGCGGCCTCGGCCTTCGAGGAGGGGGGCAAGCTCGGACTCCGCCTCCGCTCCCGGGTCGAGGCCGACGGCCGGTTCCGCCTGATCGAGACGCCCGCCGCGTGGTCGGCCCAGGAGACGGCGATCATCGTCTGCGACATGTGGGACCTCCACCACTGCCTCAACGCCGTGAGGCGGGAGAAGGAGATGGCCCCGGTCATGGAGCGGGTCTTGCAGGCGTCCCGCGACCGGGGCGTGACCATCATCCACGCCCCGAGTTCCTGCACCGGAGCCTACCAGGCCCACCCCGCCCGGAAGCACGCCACCGCCACGCCCCGATCCCAAAGCCTGCCTCGCGACATCGCCTCGTGGTGCAAGGTGATCCCCTCGGAGGAGAAGGGGACTTATCCGATCGACCAGGCCGACGGCGGCGAGGACGACGACCCGGTCGAGCACAAGAAATGGGCCGAGGAGCTGGCCGCGAAGGGCCGGAACCCCCGGGCCCCGTGGAAATCGCAGATCGACGTGCTGACCATCGCCGACGCCGATTACATCAGCGACGACGGCGCGGAGGTCTGGAGCATCCTCGAAGATCGCGGGATCAAGAACGTGATCCTTATGGGCGTGCATCTGAACATGTGCGTCCTCGGCCGCCCGTTCGGGCTCCGCCAGTTGGCCAGGAACGGCAAGACCGTCGCGCTGATGCGGGACCTGACCGACACCATGTACAACCCCAAGCGGTCCCCCTTCGTCGGCCACTTCGCCGGGACCGACCTGATGGTCGAGCACGTCGAGAAGTACGTCGCCCCGACAATCACCAGTGACCAGATCCTGGGCGGCAAGCCGTTCCACTTCCAGGGCGACACCCGGCCGACGGTGGCCATGGTGATCGCCGACGACGAGTATCGGACCGAGGCCACCCTCCCGAAATTTGCATCCGAACATCTGATCAAGGATTACCGGGTGAGCTACGTCGTGGCGCCGGAGGGGGCCCGCGACGACCTCCCGGGCGTGGGCGAGCTGGCCGACGCCGACTTGCTGGTCGTCAGCGCCCGGCGTCGGGTCCTGCCGGAGGGGCAGGTCGACGCCCTCCGGAAGTTCGTGGCCGCGGGCAAGCCGGTGGTCGGGATCCGGACCGCGAGCCACGCCTTCGCCCCGAGGGCCGGGGCCCCGGTCCCGCCGGGCCGCGGAATCTGGGGCGGGTTCGATGCCGAGGTCCTCGGCGGCCACTACACCAACCACCACGGACCGGCCCCGGCGGTCGCCGTGGCCCTGGCGCCGGGGGCGGCGGCGCACCCTGCCCTCGAAGGGGTCGAGATCGCCGGGCTCTCCGGCCACGGCTCGCTCTACAAGGTCAGCCCGCTGGCGAAGTCGGCCACGCCGCTCCTGGTCGGGTCGATCCCCGGCCAGGCTCCCGAGCCCGTGGCCTGGGTGAACGCCCCATCCACGGGAAACCGGGTCTTCACCACCTCGCTCGGCCAGGCCGACGACTTCGGCGAGGCCGCCTTCAACCGGCTCCTCCGGAACGCCGTCGACTGGGCGGCCGGTCGGTCCGTGTCGAACTGACGGGTGGTCCGAGGGGCGGTTCAGGTCGACCCGGGCCGGATCGGGAACTCCCCCGCGCGGTGCCGCCGGGCCTGCTCGACGTAGTGCCTCCAGGAGCGGTCGATCCGGGCCCGGATGGCGTCGTCGACCTCGCGGACGACCCGCCCGGGCACGCCCATCACGACCGAGCCGGGCGGGACTTGCAGCCCCTCGGGCAGGACCGCGCCGGCCCCGACGACCGAGCCCCGGCCGACCCGGACGCCGTTGAGCAGGACCGCCCCCATCCCGATCAGGCAATCCCCCTCGACGGTGCAGCCGTGGAGGATCGCCCGGTGGCCGACGGTCACCCGGGGGCCGACCACGCAGGGGAAGCCGGGGTCGGCGTGAAGCATCGAGAGGTCTTGAATGTTCGATCCCTCGCCGACCTCGACCCGCTCGGCGTCGGCTCGGATCACCGCGTTGTACCAGACCCCGGAGTCGGGGCCGAGGCGGACCTCACCCAGGATGACCGCCCCCCGGGCGATGAAGGGCGGAGAGGGGTCGTCGGCCATGGCGGGCTCCCCGGAGAGATCAGTCGGCATGGATCTCGACGCCGTGCTTCCCGGCGGCCCGCCGGATCCGAGCCTTGATGGCCTCAACCTCGCCCTCGGCGTACCTGGCCGCGTTGGCGGCGTGGTGGATGTAATTCCAGGCGGCCCGGACGTGCTCGGCGGTGTCGATCGGGTACTTCTTGTTGACGGGGTCGGCGAACTCGACGTCGCCGTATTCGTGCTCGCCGCGTTCGGGGTTCACATCTTCACGTCGGTGGATTTTCTGGTTCATGGCGGCCTCGGGTTCTCCGGGATCGGCGGTGGATCTCCCGGGACAGACGGGCAAGGGTCGTGCCGAAGTTTCGGGGTTCAGTGGACCGGGACCGACTTGGTGATCGTCCCGCCTTTTTGCGACGCATGCTTGAGCGTGGCCTCGCCGGAGCCCTTGACGTACCAGCGGACCCGGATGGATCCGTGGCCGGGCACGCCGCCGATGAGCCTCAGGTGGGCCGGGTCGCGCTCGGAGGCCTCGACCTCGCCGGTGTACGGGTCGACCAGCCGCCCGCCGCCGAGGACGGCCAGGCCGGCCCCTTCGAGGCCCAGGACGTCGGGCAGGCCGATATTGTGGGCGGCGGCCTGCTGGGCGACGCTGGGGATCGACCGGGTGTTCCGGACCGTCGCGGTGACGGCGAAGACCTCGCCCCCGAGCGGCTTGACCTCGACCTCGCCGAACTCCAGCCGGGGCATCTGGTCGGCGTGGTAGAGCACGAACGCGGCGTTCCGGTGGCAAAGCTCCTCGATCATGAACGTCGGCGGGACGCGCTGGGATTGCTTGACGAATCCACCGATCTCGATGTCGCCATAGGTCGGGTGTTTCGCCGGCTTCCACTCGCGGAAGGTCGCCCCGAACAGGAGCTTGTCATTGGCGAAGAGCTGGGCTTCCTCCCGATCCAGCCCCGCGGCCCGGGCGATCGTCGGGCCGGTCGAGCCCGCTGGCGCGGGGGTCCCGAGCATCTGATCGGCGTTCCATAGCTCATTGGTGAACGAGAAGATGCCGAGATGTTCGTAGGTCCAACCGATGAATCCGCCGTGGACGGAGTAGAGGTCTTTATGGATGACGAGGTTTCGATAGAACGGGATCATCCGGGCCCCGGTCGCGCCGATCTCCTCGGCGACCCGGTCGTCGCCCCGGGGGTAGGCGGCCTGTCGCGAGGGGTGGCCGGGCCCCCGGAGGATCATCCCGGCGGCGTTGTGGAACGCCTGGACGCCCGCGACGTTGGGGTGATCGAGCAGGAAGGCGGCGACGGCCCGGGTCTCGGGCCAGGAGAGCGGGAAATCCCCCGCGCCGGCCTGGACGTGGTCGGGCTGCCAGTCGGCCGGCCAGTTCCGGTTCATGTCGTAGCCGCCGGGCGGGTCTTCGTTGACCTGGCCGTCGCCATCGTTGTCGAGCCCTTCGTCCCCGAGGTCCTCGTATTCCCCCTTCTCGCCCGGCTTGATGGGGACGAGCAGGCGGGGGTCGTCGGGCGAGACCTTGAAGCGGCCGTTGGGGTCCTTCTTACGCATCTGGGTGACCTGGCCGTCGCCGTCGATGTCGTCGTAGCCGTCCTCGTCGAGCAGGCCGTCGCGGTCGTCGTCGCGGGGGGCCTTGCCGCTCCGCGAGCTGTTGGTGGTGTTGGGCCCGGTGAACCAGTGGGCCCGGCCGTCGGGGTTGACGGTCGGGACGAAGTAGAACGCCCGTTCATCCACGAGTTTGGTAATCCGGTCGACCCGCCCGTAATGCTCGGCCAGGTACCAGATCGTATAAAGGCAAGCCTCGGCGGCCTGGACCTCGTTGCCGTGGATGTTCCCATCGACATACATGGCCGTCTTGTCGCGGTCCGGGCCGGTCCTCGGGTTGTTGACGGTGACGCACCAGAGGTCGCGGCCCTCGACGCTCTTGCCCAGGCTGGACAGGGCGAGCAGGTCGGGATGCCCGGCGACGAGCTTCCGGAGGGCCTCCTCCAGCTCGGGGGAGTCGTAGAGCCGGTTGAAGGCGAGGTCGACCTTGGGTCTCGGATAGAGCGGGTCGGCCCCGACCGACCGGGCCGCCGGGGCGAGGGTCAGGAGGAGGGTCAGGCCGAGGAGGCCGGCTCGGGGTCGGGTCATGGTGGCGGGTCCGTGGGGCCGGTCCAGTTTCATGGCAGCGCGACCTCCCTGCGGGCCGAGCCCGCCTTGGGGCAGGTTGCTTCGAGGGTCATGGCCCTGGTCCCCTCGGGCGCGAGGACCAGCCAGCGGAACTCGCGGGAGCCGCCCGAGCCAGCCAGCGCGTCGATTCGATTCAGAGCCTTGCCGGCCAGGAGTTTGGCCCCGCCCAGGTCGAGCCGGACCAGGACCGGCGGGGCCTTCCGGGTGGTCAGGCCCTGCGCCAGGGCGGTCGGCAGGGTTCCGGCGTTCTCGATCGTGGCCTTGATCTCGAAGACGCCGCCGCCCTTGGCCTCGGCCTTGACCGACGAGATGGAGAGGCTGGGGAGGCGTCCGGCCAGGTCCTTGAGGAAGGCGTAGTGGCCGTCGACGATCGCGCCGACCTGCTCGATGGGGGGGTTCAGGCGGACGCCGGGCTTCCAGCCGCCGATCTCGACCGGGCCGAGCGTGGGGTGGTCGAACTGGCGGAACGGGACGAAGGCCGACCCGCCCATGACCCGGTCGTTCCAGTCGAGCCAACGGGCGTCCCCCTCGCCGGTCGGGGACGGGCCGCCGGGGACTCCCTCGGGGCGGGGCCAGAGCCTCGAGGCCAGCCCGACCACGCCGAACTGCTGGTAGGCCCACTCGCTCAGGGCCCCGTCGGTCGTCCCCTCGATCCCCGGGGTCGGTGCCGAACCGGCCGGCGCCGAGGGAGTCGAAGCCCGCGACCCGGCCCTCCCGCCCTTGCCCTGGGCCTTGGGCCGGGGGGCGTCGACGGGGGTCGCCTCGGCCTTCCTCGCGGGCTCGTCCTTCGGGGCCTCCTCCTTCCGGGGCTCATCCTTCCTGGGCTCGTCCTTTCTGGGCTCTTCCCGGGGGACCTCGGGCCTGGGGGCGGTGGCGGCCCCGAAGGCCAGGATCAGCTCGGCCAGGATCGGGGCGTCGGGGGCGGCGAACCCTCGGGGCTCGCCCCGGAGGTTGTCGTTGAGCCCGAACGACCAGACGGCGGCGATCTCGGGATGCCCGAAGGCGAACCGGATCAGGCCGGCGACCTCGGGCTCGCTGGCGGGATACGCCCCGGTCTCGGGGTTGTACTCGGTCCAGCCCTGGGGCCAGTTCCGGTTCAGGTTGACGCCGCCGGGCGGGTCCTCGTCGATCGCGCCGTCGGCGTCGTCGTCGATACCCTCGGTCGACTCGGAAAAGACCGCCCGCTCCCCCTTGGCCGGGTCGGCCTTCCGGAGGATCCGGGGGTCCTTGGCATCGGGGACGAGCGAGGCCCGGGCGTCCCTGGCCCTCATGGCGAGGGCCAGGCCGTCGCCGTCGAGATCGTTGGGGCCATCCTCGCCGGCCTTCCCATCGCGGTCGCGGTCGATCGCCGCGAGGTTCCCCCGGAGGTCCATCCGAGGCGACTTCTTGAGCAGCCGCTCGGCCCCGTCGGGGTTGAGCCGGGGGACGACGTGGACCGTCCGCCCCTCCAGGAGCCGGGCCACGGCCGGATCCCGGTCGCCCGCCAGCCGCTCGATCAGCCCGAGGGCCACCTGCGTCCCGACCGCGTGGTCGGCCTCCAGGTTGGCCACGACCAGGACCGACGGTCGGGCCCCCGTTCCCTTCACCTCCCGGCCGACCGAGACAACCCAGACCTCCCGCCCCTCCCGTGACTTCGCCAGGCTCGCCAGCCGGACCGCTTCAGGGTAGTCACGAGCCAGGCGTTTCAGGGAATCGGAAAGGGCATCGTGATCCAGGTAGCCCACGGGAAATAGGCTGAGTTTCGGGGCCTCCGCCTGGCGATCGGGATCCTGGGCCCCGACCCACGAGGCGCCCACAATCCCCGAAGCGACGGCCAGGACGATGGCGAAGGGACCCTTCATGCGAGGCTTGGCTCCCGGGATGGGTTCGATCGGCGACGGTCGGGACCGCGCCGGGGCGGGGCATTCCTCCGGTATAACCGACCCGAACCCCCGGGGCGAGCGTTCCGCTTCGTGATTACGGGACCGCCACCCCGCCGAACGAACCCAAGCCGATCCCCTCAGCCCACGCGGAACGAACTTGAGCCCGACCCCCAACGCCGGGCCGAACGAACCCAGGCCCGACTCCGGTCCCTCCTGCGGAGGAAGGTCGAGCAGAGCGAGACTTCGACGCATCCAGGACCCCGATCGCCCCGGCGAGACGAACCCAGTCTCACCGCAATTCCTTCCCAGCAAACCATTAATGAGGATCGCCCTCCGCCTACGGAACGAACCCAAGCCCGAGACGCCCCCCGGAAAAACGAACCCAGATCCGCCGAGCCCCCCGGCGGAACGAACCCAGGCTCGATCCAGCCCCCCGGAGCCTGGACCGCTCCCAACCCCGGACCGGACGAACCCATGACCCCTGCCGGACCCATGCCGTCCCCTCGCAGTCTGGACAAGACGAACCCAACCGCCCGCGAGCCCCCATCGCCCCGAGCGTGTCGCCCCCGAATCACTATCGCTTTCCCAGCCCGACCCTAAGCCGCCTTTCCGCCCCGGCGACCTGGAATTTCCCATTCGTCCCCCACCCGGGTGCCCCGACGCTCGGCGGTCTCCGGATCCGGCCGCCCCCTCGGAGATCCTCCGCGGAAAGACGAAACGGGGACATCGAAGAATCGGACTAAGTTTAGCGGAATTTGTTGAACCCATCGACTTGTGGAAAGGTCAAATTTCGCGGTTTTGAGGTTGATTTTCCAGCCATTCGGTCAACAACGCCGATTTCCTGACAGATTGAGAAATCCACCAATTTCGACATCACGGAATCGCCCCCAATAAATTCGTTGATTGGTAACGCAAACTCAGTAATCATTGGGGTTTCGGCTTAGCTTGGTATCATCCAGGTCTGGGTTCTGTATCAGGCACCCCGGGAACTCGACCGGGCTTGGCTGGACGTGACGACCGAAGTCCATCCATCATGGATGGCCTGGGGACAGGCGTCGTCCGCCTTTGTTGTTGAGGCGGCGAATGCTTTCCATCCCGATCTCTTCCCGAGGCGAGGGCCGATGATGCATTGGACGATGTCCCGACGGGCGACCTTCCCGGCGATCCTCGTGGTCGCCCTTTTCGCGACCGCAGCTTCGCCCGCCAGCCCGGACGAGAAGGCTGCGGGCAAGGTGTTCGTCGGCTACGTGTTCGGGCGGCCTCGCGAGATCAACTTCCGCCTCTACACCCACCTCTGCCATGCGTTCCTGGTGGCCGATGGCGAGGGCGTCATCCGGAAAACCGGGGACGTCCCGAGCCCGGGGCTGACCGGCGAGGCTCACAGGGCGGGGGTCCGGGTCCTCCTGTCGCTGGGAGGCTGGGGATGGGACGAGCAATTCGCCTCGATCACCTCCAAGCCCGAGGTCGAGGACCGCTACGTCCGGCACGTGATCGAGGTCGTGGACGGGGCCGACTATGACGGGATCGACCTCGACTGGGAGTATCCCGACACCGCCCAGGAAGTCGTCGGCTTCGAACGGCTGGCGCGGCGGTTCCGCAAGGAGATCGACACGATCGGGGCGAGAAAGGGGAGGCCGATGCAATTGACGATGGCGGCCTCGTCCAACCCCGGGACGCTCCGATGGCTCGGCAAGGATTTCCTCCTGGCGACGATGGATTGGGTCAACGTGATGACCTACGACTATGCCGGGGACTGGACCGATTTCGCGGGGCACAATTCGCCCCTCTTCGCCTCGTCCCGCGAGCCGGGCGGGGGCCGGCGGTCGACCGAGGCGACGATGAAGTACCTGCTCGGAGATCGGGGCCTGCCCGCCGACCGCCTGGCGGTGGGGATCCCGCTCTACGGCCGGGGCTTCGGCGTCCCGGAGCCCTACTCGTCCACGAAGGGCGTCCCCAAGCGACGGATCCCGAACGGGGATTACGCCAATCTCCACAAGCTTCGGGACGGTGGGGGCTGGACCCGGCGATGGGACGACGAGACCAAGAACCCCTGGCTGATCGCGCCCGATCATTCACTCGTGATCGGCTATGGGGGCGACCAAGAACAAATCCGCATTGTCAGTCAGTTCCGCACTTTGATGTCACACTGCCCCGCTTACGTCTGATGGTGTAGTTCCAGTTCGGACATTCCTTGTGTCGGATCAGCCGTACTC
>JAABUJ010000382.1_pt1 | contig 90263 bp, 92 predicted proteins | sample 5559131 | NCBI WGS metagenome assembly JAABUJ01 (sample SAMN10711875, study PRJNA513366) | rock metagenome | isolation source: Antarctica rocks | place: Antarctica: Victoria Land, Mt New Zealand nord | collected 2016-01-07 | reverse complement strand
AGTAGCTAAGCGACTCGCTAAGGCACATGGCTGGGTCCATGTGGCTAAATGGCTAAGTAGGCTATTCGCCTAATAGGCGAAGGCGGCGGCGGCGAGGTAAGCTGTGGTCAGGTGATAATCCTGACATTGACAGTGCTTTTATTAATAAAAATTAATTAATTAGCATGTTAACTATTTAACTGCATTATTTAGTTATTATAAGTCTTTTAAAAGTGTTTAATAACTCATTTTTAACATTAAAAATTACTTTTTTAATGACAATAATAATAATAAAAAAATACTTATTTACTTTCTTGATCAGTCAGTCTGTTTAATAATGAGATTAACAATATTAATGTTGATTTAAATCTTATATTTATATCAAATATATCTCTGTATCTCATTCAAATATGCTGTAAATCAATTTTTAAGAAAATTAAATACTTTTTATATTAATTATTAATAAATTAAATTTCTCTCTCTAAATTAAGATCTATCTCTGTTATAGCAACTGTAAGTAGTCTTAATGTTCTTAATTTAAACAATTTAAATACAATAACTAATTTTCAATTTTATAAATTTCTTTACATTCTCTCAATATATTTTCAACTATATTCTATGATCTTCACTATGATCTTAAATGACATTTCACACTTTAAATTCATTTATATATTGTCTCTGATGTTGTAATTAAGACTATGAGAATGTTTTATAGTGATAGTGACAACAATGATGTTGAGAAAGGCAGTAAGATCAATTTTGTAAATGATAATTAAAAAAAAGAGAATTTAAACAGATTTTACTGTTTATTTTCTACAAATTCTTGCTATGTGCTTCTTGAAGCCAACATTCTAAGAATAGCTGTACTCGAGCTTCGACAATTGATAAAGAAATTTGACGCTAGAGTGAACCCTACTGGTGGGGCCATCCGCCATTGAACTTACATAAACCCCAGATATTTGGCTGATGATGAGGTACCTTAGTACCTGGTTTCTGATGTGACTGAGAGCTACTTCTTTACACGCATCAGAACAGGACCGGCTTCCAGTCGGTGGCACGATTGAAAATATCGGTGCTAGCACCACAGCAGGGGTCGCCATTTCGAAACCTTCCTCAAATCTTTAGGTATTACATTGAGGTGTTCATTTAGATACTGGTAGGGCTATACATCGACGCAGTGGTATATAAAGGACTAGTAACGCTGAGGACGAGAGACACCAACGCAACCCACAACGCCGAAATTCAGACGGCGGACAACGTTTCTTCAATACTTCATCAGCTCCCACTACCACCTCCAGCCTCCCTGTCATCAGGGTCGTACTTGGTCTCACCCAATACACTCGGTCCTGGAATCACGTTCGCTGTTGTTGGTGCTTTATTCGTCGTCGCAGCATGCAGCCTCTGATCCAGAGCTTTGAGCGCCAAGGCCCTCCTCCGCTCTGCCTCTTCCCTCTTGCCGCTTGCTCCTCTCCTCCCACCTTGATTCAGAAGGCTGGGTAAACCTCCTTCGCCTCTTGCCATCACCTGTTCGTTACTTGCTTCCACTTCCTCGGCAGAGAAAGGTGTACATATCCGCAGAGCGACCAATGCATTGTAGATGGCGTCCGAGATGGCGGCCATAGGACCGTGTATCACATCTGGCCAAAAGTAGGCAAATGCAAAGGTTTCACTGGCATCACCCCTAATGCCACTTGTCTCTCCCGTGGAGGAACTCGACAGGTCAGGCTGCCGCTTGTAAAACCGTAGATAAGTCCACGAAGTCAGGAAACCGAACCACGCCAGCAAAAGCGCCGGCTTGGTGCCGAAGATGACGCCTGAGAGGGTATTCGCAACCAGGAAGATGGCGGGGAAGTGTTTGACCCGAACTTTGATGAATGCGCGCGCAATAGTCACGGTATGCTCGGGTACAAGCTGCTTGAAGGCAACGAGAAAGGCGGCCTGCAGGGCGACAGTTCCGTTGATGGCACGCCTTCAGATCAGCGAAAAGTCAGCCCAAGACTACCACACGAAAACAGCTCCAGAACGAGCACACCTACCCGTGTAACCAGAACCTAGGGTTGAAAGCCTTGGAGCCAGTGAAAAGAGTCCAGGTGAGGAAGTTGGATATCAGGGACACGACAAGAAGGAACTTTCCCAGCTCGGCGGAATTCCATGCCCTCTCAAGGTACTTTCCGGCATAGAGAATGGTCGCGGCAGCGATGAGCAGAGTCACAATGTTTTGCTCGATCAGTGTAGCGGTGAGAAAGACCCAGGGGTGAAAATCGAAGCCCGGTGCGATCGCGAGATACGGCACGCTATCAATCCATCGGTTGTATCGGATGGCGTTGTAGAGGATGGATGAAGCGACAAGGACAACAAGGAGGATGCGTGTTAGTGGTGGGACGTTGATGCGCAGTTGCATTGCGTTGTGAGTATCACAACCTGGTCGCAATGATGATGAGCGAGAAGCCTGAGTAAAGCTACTACCTTAGTACAGTTCTCAATATCGGTATTGATGAAGTCGACCTCCCTGAGGTTGGAGAGTGAAACCGAAGGTGAGTTTGAACCAACCTGTCTGTCTCCAGGCAGATAGAGTCCTCATAAGGCAGTGTGGCAGTGGTAGTGGCAGTTGCAGTGGCAGTGTCAGTGCTTCTGAAACCTTAAGGTACCAGGTACCTTGGCTTACACTGAAACTGAAAGCGAAAGCGGGATGTTCCGAAAGGAAAGGAAAGGAAAGGAAAGGAAAGGCGCGAAAGGCAGATCCCCACATTCTACGAAGTATCTTCGTTAATAATATTACAGTATTATTATTATGAGTGAAATATTTCACTTTATATCTTGAACGGCCATGTCACGAACGACGAGTATTTCAGCTTGATTGGCTCTGTTTGTCTTCAACCAGGCTGCCGGGAGCTATCCTAACTCTAAGGTACTTGTACTTGGTACCCATACCTTCCTGTACTTCGTACAACTGACGGAGCTGGTAAGGTACTGTACTGTACCTTGACCATCACACGGAGGCGCTATACAGGCAAGGCAGTCTTTGGCATCGTTCTCGTTCAATTTAACATACTAACATAAGTTAACCGGACCCGAGTCGTTCCTCTCTTCTTCTTGCGACAGACACACACTACTATACGTACTACTTACACATACTGTGCATCATCATCAAATCGACATTCCAGACTCAGACGATAGACCTTTCGTCGCGTGAGCTACGACTGATGACAGCGCAACAAAGATGAGCCCGAGACCTTTGACTTCGACACACCTCAATTACTTGATCTGGAGGTATGTCGACCCCCATTTCGCTGTCATCTGAGCCTCGCCAGGTACACCCACCCCCCAGGCAATTGTCTCTCGCTAACCCGTTCGGCTGGCCCGTTCAAGGTATCTACAAGAATCAGGTTCGTACCAATGTCGAACAATGTAATGGATCCTGTTCACGATGATTTGATGATTGATTGCTATCCGAGACAGGTCATGGCGAGGCAGCGGTCAAGTTGCAGCGCGACTGGAATCCTGATCCTCAGAGCCTGACGATCGCGCCGCTTGTCAAGACTCATGCACTAGTGTCTCTGGTGCAGAAGGGCCTCCAGTACCACGAGATCGAAAAATCAATCATCAGCCAGGCGCGTCACCCCTCACTGGTCTGCTTTCGTCGAAGTGATCACTACTTGTCTTAAGGACAACAATTCTAACTACCAAACAGAATGGAGATCGAAATCTGCCGTCGGCATCGTCAACTTATTTCTTCGGGCTCGAGTCCGATCAATCGATGCCGTCGCCGAACGGAGAAGACATGGATGAGGACGACGATGATATTGTCGCTTCTGCATCGACTTCTTCTCCGAGGTCACGCAAACACGGTCGCGAGAGTGGCTCGAACGGAGTACTAATGGACATTGCGACCCAAGCGCCGGCGCCAAAACGACATCGAAGAAGTAACGGCGTCGTCGAGGCTAGCAGTAACGGCGAAGGGAACGAGTACGGCTACGGCAATAGCAATGGCAATCCCATGGAAACTGACCGGAAAGGGTGTACGCACCCTCATACGCCGACAGCGGCAGAGTCCCCGGCGGGAGCGGCTGGCGTGGAACCTGCAGATGATGATAATGCACAGACATCTGCACATGCACAAGTTCCTACACAAGTACAAGCACAAGCGGACGCGGAAGCGGAAGCAGAAGCGACGACGAAAACAACTCTGACGAACGGGACCAGTGTGGGCGTACAAAGCGAAAAGGTTGCCGAATTGGGGCCGCAAACTACCATTCTGAATTTGAATAACGATATCAATGAGGTGGGAATTGTGGGTGCTGACCTTGATCGGAGCCAAAGTGCAATTGGCGACGTATGCGGAAATGAAAGAGGAAGAGGAAGAGGTGATCAAAGCGTCATGCACACCACATGGCATCCCAAGGAACCTACCGTCTTGGCAACCGCAGGCGAGGCGCTAGCCCGTATCTGGATAATATCGAAATCCGACAGCCCTACGACGAGACAGTATGTGGATCTGCTTGAACGGGGAGACTGTTCGTTAGTGACTGCAATGTCGTGGAGTCCAGATGGCGAATTGTTGGCCGTGGCCACACGACATCTAGTCTCCAGCTGGATCGGCCAAGTCACTATATGGACAAAAGACGGAGTGATGCGGGATGAACTCCCTGCGGCTCATGATATGATGTTGGCACTGCGCTGGAATGCTTCTGCTTCACGGCTCCTAGGTGTAGCATCTTCTGGGAAGAACAGTAGTATCCTGGTCTGGGATCCATCAACTGGTCAGGCTCTACAACCAGTAGAGTTAGAAGAGACGGTGGTGGATGCAGCTTGGACCGGCGATATGCAATACACTGTCTGTGGTGAGGGTACTGTCATCAACCTCATCATCAACCATGATCACACCACCTCCGTCGGACATCACTACCCACACCAGGAACTCAGGCAGAATTGGAGTGTGATTCGGTGGGACCCGGTATCCAAAATCACAGCATTAGCCGCAGAAGAAAATGCCTTTTTAGCGGTACGTTCCCACAACTCTTCTCTACCAGACCATCGCAAAAGGATGCTGACAAAAACGTAGATCCTGTACCCTTGGTACAATGTCCAAACGACAACCGCGCATACCGACGCCCTAACCGCTGTCCTCTTCCAACCACACCCCAACCCCTCCACCTACTCCACGTCCGAACCCCGGCCCCTTGCCACCGCTTCTGTAGACGGCACCGTCAAGCTCTGGGACGCTACACGACCCTTCACCATCCTGCGCAAACTATCGCTAGGCCCAGAGACGCCAGCCATGGCTTTGAGTTTCACCCCAGACGGTTACCTCGTCGCCGCGGCTAGTTACAACAAAATCCTGATCTGGCGGGCGGAAGAAGGAGGGTTGCCCAAGGCGTGTTGGGTCGGGGAGAAGGGGAGGTGGATGGGTGGTGATGGTGCGTTGACGAGAGTCGAGAAGGAGGAGGAAGACGGGATGGATGAGCGGTTAGAAGAGGAGGAGGAAGAGAGGAGCCAGGACCATTCGTTGAGTTGGGATGCGGATGGGGGGAAGTTGGCTTTTGGGTTGGGGAGTCAGGTACGTTGCAATCTAATCCCACCCGTAGTATCATCGCTGTTCTGCCTGTTTCGATCATGGCCTGTCTCTTTACTGGTGAGGGACAAACAGACATTGACCGTCTGGTGGGTTTAGATCGCAATTATAAATTTCCGCAGATAATAGATACCCATCCATTCTTCTGTCTAGTATCTTTTTTACGCTCACCCTGCCATCCAACCGCTGTCTGACCACAACGATACTCCACCCTAATCGCAATAACGAAACCGAAAGTCTTTAGAAAGTCCCAGTTTCGATATATCGCATTCTCACTACAACGCGTCCTGCAAAGTTACAACGCCCCGTCTCCCTTCTCGAGTTTGGGTCTAGGTTAGGATATGGGGTGTTTCCGGAAGCATTAGCGGTTTTGGGACGTGACGTGACGGTACGGGACGGAACGGCCTATATTGGGGGAGAAGAGGGGATATGTACGTTATACGTTATGAGAATCGAGAAGAGAGGACAATGAAGACTGTCATGCTTAGATCGAGGTCCGATGGTGGTTTAATCACAGTATTCGAAACTGCGACTGTCGGTTTGATGGGCAGCTATACCACTAACACAGAGGACGGAGCGGATGACCCAGGGTGCTCTGCCGCTCTCGTTGTTTCCTGGACTTGCGTGCGCGGTCGGGGAGTGGAGGAGGTCCTGTTGGTAGGCGTGGATGCAAATCTCATGACCGCCCACTACGTTTCTTTCTTGGCTACCAGAGAGAACAAGCTGAACGATGCAATGACTTGCCCATGACATCCGAAAAGCCCACAGAATACGGGAAGTTGCGGTGCGAAAACAGCAAAAGCGCAGCACCTCCGCATGCTAGGAAGACTCCAGCCTAGACAACCAGTTGATTACCTATCCCAGAACGCATGACAAAGTCAGCAAGACACATCGGGCGCTGTCGGCGCAGTGACATATCGAATATAAAAAATTTTACCATCATAGCCTGCACCAACGCCACCCTCTCCCCATACGCGCTACCATCCCAACTGCTCGCCTGCAACGACATATTATACAACCCCAGCGCATCCATCTCGCGACTCCTCGCCTCTCTGGCCATCTCCACGGTAAAATGCCACAGCGCGTTGTTCCCCTGGCGCAAGATCTGGCCGGGCGGTTTGAGGTGGCCGGCCGCGACGGGTCCGAGCCAAAGAAACGGCACGTTGCGGCTCGAGGCGTGCGCGTCGGCCAAAGCGAGCCACTCGTTCATGGCGGCGGTAGTCGTGGGCCAGGAGAGGCCGGTGCTGAGGCCGAGGGAGTGGATGACGCCGATGGGTTTGTAGGAGTCTGGGTCTTGGGAAAGGAGCGTTTCGAAGGTTTCGTGGACCGGGGAGGGGGCTGGGCTGGTGGTTATGGGGAGGAAGAAGTGGGGTGTGCCTGCTTGCGGGTCAAGGATCGATCCGGATTGCGCTTGGATGGGTGTGAGGTTTGTGTGGATGTGGAACTTACGAGTGCAGAGATAGGGGCTTCGATGTCCGCTGTTTCCATCGTTCTCGATCACTTGTTCGCTGCTCGTGACGACGTATTTGGTGCAGTCGGGCTTGATGAACTGGTTGTCACATCTGCAGCCGCTGCGTTCGCTCCCGCTCATCTCCCATTGCTTCAGGCCGCCCAGCGCGACGTTCTCACGGAGGAGGATGTTGAAGGCCGAGTAGACGTGCTGGAGCAAGTCGTCTCCGACGAAGACGACGCCGTCGAATCGGTCTAGGATCATGCAGATCTCCGCGGTGGAGTACCAGCGATAGTGGCAACCTTGCTTTAGAGGTCAGCTTGCGTTTGAGCTTCATGGGTACTTAAGACTTCAAGTGTTGTCGATTAACGGGAGTGCATTGAAACATGACCAAGCAGTTGAGACATGTAAGCACCTTTCGGAGTGAATGGAGCGTCAAAGCCATGTCGACCACCTCCGCTCATGGCTTCCAGCAACTCTGCTCGATTGCTGCAGTACGGAGTTTTCGCTCGCCCTTGTCTGCTTGCAGGGGTAGGTGGGATGTAGAGATCCGACGACGTGATACCACAATCCCGGTGGCCCTCGAAGTGCGTCAAGTAGCTAAGTTCATCATCTCAGCTTGGTGATAGCAGAGACCTTGCTGAGATATTGCAACTCACTCGTCAACAAGCTCACGCGAGAAGGCAATTCTGTCAGTCTGCTTGGCTGTCGGGCTGCGGAGGCTTCGAAATATCCACAGACAAGGTGCAAGCATGATGGCGATAAGTATTATAAGCTTGTAAATGGCGATCGGACGGGAAGGACTGGACGACATCTTGCTGCGTGGGCTTTCGATGCCTTTGATGTGGTGCGGTGTTTGTGGCGAACTGGCCAGTCTTGGGAATGGGTATGCCATGATGACTGATGTGCAGAGATGGAGCAGGGGTGAGTTTGGAGATTGAGGTAAGCTTAGGGCTCGGTTGGGTCACGAGATGCACGAGTAAGGTTTGTATAACACATGTACAGAGAATAAATACCTACCTAGACTCTTGTTGTTGACTAGATGCCTGCCGCTTTGTTCTCGAGCTATACAAGGTAGTTCTCAAGACGCTCAAGACGAGCCATCAGCCAGCTATAGTAGAAGTGCATCTCAAATTACTATGCTGTCTCCCTTTCCGGCCCATTCCATGGCTCGCCTTTGCTCAGATCATGCTCACCCGGCACGTGCTGCTCACGTTGATAACCTTGCAGTCGATCGTCGAGAGCGCCCGCCATTATTGTCTCCACATATAACTGGACATCCCGCGCCTTTGTGGGAAAGTATTGCAGTTTGTCGTTCTTGGCCTCCATTCCACCATCGCCGATCCCGCAAAGACCAATATATTAGGTTGCTCTCTAAACGACTGTTGGGAACGGCGAAAAACATGCGGTCCAGGTCAGCAACCTCCGATGCGTTCTGGGTCACTCAGCAGCGTCCTCTATCGTCTTGCTTGCGAACGGGGAGGTGATAGACTGAATTGGGTTGGCAGTCCCCTCGTTGAATCAGATATTGGCGGTATCTATGGCTGCCGGGAACAAACAAGACAAGAACAGGGTTGTGGGTATCATGGGGTAATGTGAAGGTACAGATCTCAAGGTTCTTTTGAATAATAAGTCAAAATGTGTGTACGAAGTACGTTGTAGCAGAGAAATCAGAACGGTCAAATCAACTATGGGAACCTGTTGTCTGATCAGCTTACTGTTCTCTAAATCCTGATTCGTATCGCTCTCTCACGTCTCCGTCGAGTGTGTGCGTAAAAGCAGCCAGGTTCCGTTTCAAATACAGACAGAAGTGGCACTCAGTGAGGCGGGTTTTTCATACATGGCTACCCAGGTCGGTCGAGTATGGGTGGGTAGTGGAGAAATGCCTACATTTTCTCATCTTGCGAAATGCTTACATTCAAAGGAGGTCTTGTGTTTCTCGTCTCGCTCTTGACCATTCACACTCTTAGTGTTTGGCATGTGCCCTCTGGCACTGACGAGTATTGTTCCCCTGTACCAAGTAGTACCTACTTCGTACCTGGTCGTTATGGATATCCCAGCCGCCAAGCCGTACAGGGAGCCGACAGCGTGGGGTAACTTTAGCTGCCCACTGCCCGCCTACCGCCCGCGTCGTACGTTCGGACGCACGGCCGTCTAGACGTTCGGCAGACAGGAGCACATTTGTCGGAATAATTATATCAATTGAATCAGTGACTCAGGCACCATCCTCGACTTTGTTACAACCTGCGGAATTGCCAAATCCCTGGATACATTGAACTGTTTATTGCTCAATTGATTACTGCTCTCTGTTCAGCAGGACAATTTGGAAAGGTCATCGCAGCACATATACCTCGGTACATTTCGGATTGGTGGGGAGCTCGTGGAGCTCAGCGTACATCGAAAGAGGAGCACACGACACTTCAGTGAAAGGACAGGAGCGAGACACAGGTACTAGAACGGTCGGCCGTTAGATGCTAGAGGAAGCCGCCGGGCTTCAGCGGATTTCAAGATGTCGTGGAAAAAGACCGAGAAGCTGATGGAGACCATCAAGCACTACTCGGCTTTCCCAGCGACTGGTGTGAGTTTACGGCAAATGGTGCAGTTCGGAGAGAAGCCTTCTACCGGTACAGTCACCGTTACAAGTGTTTGAGATTGAAGACTGCGCTGATCATCCGCTTCTTGAAGGTACCCTTTTCCGCGCATCCACCTTCCTCTCCGAGGAGCTTCCTATACGCTTAGCCCACCGTATAAAAGAGCTTGGAGACTTACCAGACGGACTCAATGACATGCCGTCGATCAAGAAAGTGCAGGACTGGTATGCACAATCGTTCGAAGTAAGCTACATCCTCTGATCGTCGGAATCATCGGACGTGCGCAAGACGCCGTTGCTGACCCATGGCGCAGGATATCACCACTCTACCAAGACCCACGCTTCAACAAGAAGTAAAAGAACGCCTGATGAAACCGGCAAAGTTCAGTGGCCGAGAATCCAAAATTCTCGCTCAAGGGACGCAAAACCCTAGTGTAGAAAGAGGCCAATATCGATCAAATCCACACCACCACGCCAATATTCGCAGTAGTCACGAGGACGGTAATGGGGCGCCTAAGAAAGGCTCTGCGCGGCGCTATTTTGCGGCCGCGGATGATGGCAAGGAATGGCCCCCTGAGCTTAACGACTACAACAAGCGCTTTTCGCAGACGCTGGAAGGGATTAAAAGGCGGCATGACGGCGTCGTGACGACGATTGGTAAGCTACATTGATGGCTGGTGGCACTTAAGGTCTTTGTCTGACAGAGTCTGTGGTAAAGCCCAAGGCATCTTAGAGTATAAGCGGAAACGACAACGAATGCAGATCGATTCGACCATCCAAGCATTCCTCGACCGATTCTACATGTCACGCATAGGCATTCGAATGCTAATCGGTCAACACATTGCTCTGACGGATCAAAAGCACGGCTCGGAACCAAACTACGTTGGCATCATCTGCACGAAGACGAATGTGCGCGAACTAGCACACGAAGCCATCGAGAATGCGCGATTCGTGTGCGAGGACCACTACGGTCTTTTCGACGCTCCTAAAGTCCAACTCGTTTGTAAGCCGGACCTGAACTTCATGTACGTACCAGGACATCTGTCGCATATGCTTTTTGAGACGTTGAAGAACTCCTTGCGAGCGGTGGTGGAGACGCACGGCCAGGACAAAGAGGAGTTCCCGGTAACGAAAGTCATCATCGCCGAAGGGAAGGAGGATATTACAATCAAGATATCTGACGAAGGAGGTGGCATACCGAGATCGGCGATACCACTCGTATGGACGTATATGTATACCACGGTGGAGACAACGCCCAGTCTAGATCCCGATTTCGACAAGAGTGATTTTAAAGCTCCAATGGCTGGCTTTGGCTACGGTTTACCTATCAGTAGATTGTACGCGAGATATTTCGGAGGAGACTTGAAGTTGATCAGCATGGAGGGGTAAGCCTCACCATTCAAACCTCACCAAAGCGATCGAGCTGACAAGCCCGTCTTCATAGATACGGCACGGACGTCTACCTTCACCTGAACCGCTTGTCCTCAAGCTCGGAACCTCTAAATTAACAATCAGAAGTCATGAGGGGTGCCTCCCAAGGATTGACGATGATGCGACTGGTGAGGTCGAGGTTGCGCAACAGAGAGGTCAGTACGCGGAAGCAGGTGGGCGACGCGGAAAGCATGGTCAACGAGGAAGGCATACCGGCGCCGAACGTGTCCGAGGAACTGTAAGGTCGAAGCTGGAGGGAGACCTGAAGTGGAATGTAGCATATGCGGAGGGCGTCAAAGGCCGCTACATGACCGCAGCGCGGATCGCGCCGTACCTTGGACATATTTACAACCTCATTATCAAGCAATAACAACTACGCCCCAGTGAAGTGGTAGACTTGCAGAGCTCATGTGGACATACACCAGCTAGAGAACAACAGCCAGGGCCGTTGCGTTGGTGCAATCGACCGTCACTCAATGGTAGAATCAAGACCTCCATACTCCATTGCACAAGGCCCCATCCCATCAGATTGCCTCGCATCCCAGCACACTCCCCCCCCAGCGCCAAACACACAATACAAAGCGAGCATCACTGTTTCCTCTTCCTCCCCGGCTCCCCACCCCCCTTCTCCACACCCTTCCCCTTCCCCCCACTAGACCCAGCCGCAGCAGCAGCAGCACCACCACCACTCCCCCTCCCACTCCCACTCCCCACCGAGCTCCCACTCCCCCACCCATCCCCGCCCGAACTCCCGCTCCAACTCCCGCCCCCATCCCCATCATCCACCTCGTCCTCCCACTCGTCCGCGCTCTCGTCCGGATCGATCCCAATCATCATCTTCTCGAACCGGAGCCGGGTCTGCGGCACGCTCTGTTTCGGGGCCCCCGTCTCCAATCAGCCACGGGCCAACCAACCAACCAACCAACCAACTAAGCTACCCAAATGCCCCGCCCCCGCCCGCATCTATGATACCTACCACCTAACCTACCGCACCCTCCCTCCCCGAAATAACGAAGCGAGCGAGCGAGGCGACGGAGGAAAAGCGAAAAGGCAGGGAGGAGAGACAGACCTCATTATTCGCCATAGCGTGCCAGATGAGCATCTCGCGACTGCCCAGGACGCGCGCGGCCCGATCGCGGCGCTCGCGCTCCTCGAACTGCTCGTCGGGCGTCTTCTGCGGCCGGGGCGCGGCGGGTTGAGCGGCGGCGGGGGTGACGGCGTAGGCTTTGCCTTTGCCTTTGCCCTTATTGGATGAGGAGGAGGGGCCGAAGGCGTTCGGGTGCGTGTTGCTGGAGCCAGAGCCGGAGCTTGGGTGCGCGGGTGGGGGAGGTTTGTTGCGGGCTTGGCGGTCTTGGGAGAGGGTTATGGGGGGGTTCATTGCGGTGGGGTGGGGTGGGGTGCGGGGTTGGTGGGTTGAGGAGTTTGAGGCTGGTGGAAGGGCGGTGGAAGGGCGTCGGTGGACAGGTGGTGGTGGTGGTGGTGGTGGTGGTGGTGGTGGTGGTGTGTGAGGGGGCTGGAGTATGAGCGGTGTGTTTGTTTGTGAGCTTGTGAGGAGATACAGTTGGGGCTGACCGAGAACGGGGGTGTATGGGGCTTAGGAGAGCTTGGCGGGGAGTGAATACGGAGAGGGATAGGAAAGGGTTATGGCGAGGGGAAGAGAGAGAGAGGAGTGCCGTGTATGTTGAGATTTGTCGTTGCGCATCCGAGAGGTGAGACCAAAGTCATTGGGCTGATGGGTGAGGGGGTCAAATGAGTATGATGTTGAGCTGTAGAAAAGTTGTAGTGTGGAAAGTACAGACCTGTCAGGATTCGTGTTTCTACAATTAGTTGGAAGAGCGTGAGGCTACAGTAAACACAAAGCAAAGATTCCAAAGGTAGGAAACACGGCTTTAAACCGCGGGGAAATGTTCCAGCAAGGCTCTGGAGATTCTAGACTACGCTTTACCTTCCTATGGCAGTCAACAACAGATTGGACGCTCGTGTGAGGTCACAAACTGCACCCAACCGGTGTCGAGCACTTCGCTGACGCAGTGTAACCCAGCAACACCTTATTATGCATGTCATTATCGTCCTTCAAAGCGTAGACAGGACCTTGGATCCCAGAGTTTTGTCTTGTTGTTCAATCATACTTGACGTCTAGCTTAACACATCAGGAGAGCGCCGCAACCTCCACCATATTTCTATAGTATGCTGCAGCTCGGATGTAGACAACGCCTTGGAAACAGATACAGAAAAGTGTCCCCCCAAAAGTAATGAATCCCTAGGATTGGGGGAGATTGATGTACAGAGCTATGCAAAATGCACATGCTATATAAAAAAATGGGCGAATAAATAGCCCCCGGTAGCCAACAGATGGCACCGCCACGATGCAGCACACAGAGCCGTCAATGAATCGAAACTTAAGTGCAGACCGTGTTTGCCTCGTTGATCAGGTGCAAGTCAGCCGGTCGAATATTTATGATCCGTCAGAAAATACGCCGACTCCGCTATGCAAATAAACGGGATGAAGTATGGTAGGTATTAGGCTAGCCCAGAGCACCATCTCGGTGTGACTCGAACAGCGGCGTGTAGTGAGCAGGAATTACTGGTAAATTTGACATAATCGTGAGGTGACAGTATCGGTCATGTGGAGCAACCATCGACGAGGGAATTCTTAGGCCAAGAATGAGATGTTTGCTCCCTGTATATAGTGGTCAGTTATTGTCTCGGTATGGAAGAAAAATTGAGAGAGGTACCAGAGCGTTTTGTTGGCATTGTAATAACTGTCAGTATGCCTGGAAATATACTTGGTAGTCTCATAGCCCGGTGGATCGCAGCTGATGCTCTCACTGTTGGGATCCTGGTATAAACGGATGTAGTCGAACCGCATCGTTGCTGGCATCAGCGGAGCGAGGCCAGTCAGGTTCAACGCAGCAAAACTCATGGACATGCCATAATTCAACACCAGTGCCATGGGCTCCACCGGAATCACTCGCTGTCCGATGTTGCCATTCGGTCCCACGGCCCTTCCATCTAGCTTCCAAGTTTTATCTTGCCCCACATACCAAACGATGTTTCCGTCACCACCTGGGGTATATTCAAATCCGTAGGTCTGATAGGCCTTTCCATTGTACCAGTTGTTGTTGAGGTTGGTAACACCAGACAGTGCCTGTTGGAATACACCTCCACGGTAGGCATTCATCTCGGTGATTGACCGATCATAAACCTCGATGAAGTCTATTAGTATTGTTAGCGAATCACACGCAAAGGAGGCGTGAACCCATTGACACTGACCATAGTTCGGCTGATACCAGATATCGAAGGGTGCGAACTGCGCACTTTGGGACGCCGAACCTATGGCAGCCGTCTGGCCAGGACCGAGATACGAAACACTGGCTTCCAGAGCATCGATCTCAGGCGCAGAGCGGGATTTTCCAGGAGTGGGGTGATCTTCACCGGCGCACGTGCAGGCTGGTAGTCTCATGCCCGGTAGGAAACTCAGGCCGTCCGCGGTGCTTTGATTTTTCGTTATGCCAGCATCACACTTGTCCCAGTAACTGTAAGGCCAAAGGCCATCGGTGGAAGATGCGTATCCAGGCCGTCCAAGGTTGCCCATGGCCCAAAAACCGGGCCAGAATCCAATCGTGTCGCCCCTCCCTGGCAGTGATATGCTGGCTTCGAGATGGCCACCTTGGAAGCACATCTGATTCCATGATTGCACCATTCCGGACCGATAATTCAGTCCATGGTTTTGGAAAGCGTCGAATCTGATATTAAGAGTCCCATCTTTGGTCGTTACAGCGTCCGGATCATACCACTATTGAGTATCAGCAGCAGCCCCGCGATAGGACACACTGGTTTCCGCACCTCTAAATCCTGAGTGACGCCGTACCAAAGATCAACTGCTTGGAGATATGGATCATCGTTGGAATAAAACGTCCGGCCATCCCTGTTAAACTCGTCCGAGAACTGCGTAAAGGTTCAGCCATGAACGCCGCTACAGAGTCTATTATATCCTTGGAGCATACCACAAGTTTCAGTGTCTTCCCATCTGCTGACGTTTTGGTCATTGCGGACTGGGGCGTGTCCGGATCGATCAGTCCCTTCCGAATGTTCTTGAATATCGGAATTCTGCCGATGTCTATGCAGTTCGGATCTGTCGCGCAAGGGTCAGGAGGATGAGTGTATCTTCCGACCCACGATCTGAGCAAAAGCGGATTAGCATCGGTCAACATTTCGCCCAGGTTCCAGAGGCTTGACTATCTTTCACCGGGTAGCGAATTTAGCAGGCGACACTTACATCACTGGGTATCCTACAAAGAGGACCAACATCCCGAGGGTTATCAACGCCAAACCGCCCACATTCACGAATCCCCTCCTCGTGAAGATGTCGCATTCCCGCCTGTCCATCTCATTCGGATCCGGGTTGTGAAGCCAATCGTCCTTCTCGACATCTTCCGGAAAGAGCAGCAGGCCGGCCGATGGTAGAATGTTATACTTCTCCGAAACAGTCTGAGTGTTGACGTTGTCGTCATCACTACCGGCCCTCGACGGTGCTCTGGAGTCATCGAAAGGGTTGCCTCCGTATCGGCTATCTCGACCGCCACCTTCAGAGCTCCAACTCGTGCGCCGCGACGGGAAGGCCGAAGGTTCCGGTGATCTTGCAGGTGAGTCTTCGTCTCTGAACCGGTGTGTCCTCGAGCGTGATGGTGGCAGAAGTAATTCGGCGGATTCAGCAGGGCCTGGGGTGTATATCCCTCCCGACGACGATGCATGACGTAGAGAAGGCGGCGCTGTAGGAGGCCTCGTGGGTATCAAAGACCGCGACGATGGTTGCCTCCCCGGTCCTGGTGGTCTGTTGTTGTACCCTTCGTTTGTGAGGAGATCTTCATGACCGGAGTTGAGTCGGATGTGCAAGGGTGCTCGCGGGGGAGGAGACGTGCTGCTGGGTGTGGACATGATGACGAGTGCTAAGCTCGTCGTCGGCGTAGAAGATCCAGTACCGTTGCAATCGTGATGAATGGGTGGTAAGAAGGCGAAGGCAAGAGATGGTGAGAACGAGTGTCGGCGCGACGGTTACAAGCAATTAGACCCAGCCTATGCTCTACCCGAATCCGGCCCAAAATGAGTGTATCCACCTGGTAATCGCTTGTATGGTCAGCTGAGTTCCGTTCCCGGGGGTAGTGAAGTCGTGAATGGTCCTTACGAGTTGTGTCGCTGTGCTGATACGCGATCAAAAGGGATACATGTATGTCGAGAAACTCCTATCCAACAAACAAGTAATGGAGATCGCCGAACCTGGTAAGGTAGCAAGGAGAAGGCGCAGGAGACGACACAGAAAGATGGCGAAGGGATAGGCAAAGGTTGAGAGAGAATCTTTGGGAGTATGGATCGTAAAGAACGGACGAATTGAAGGAGTCTCGTTTCCAACGGAGTTAGTTGCTCGTCTGAATTGTGAGAAGGACTTCGATCAGGTAAAGTTACTGTAGGTACAAATTACAGTGACAAAGTACTTAGCCAGTCCCACACCAAAAAACTGGAAGCATTCTTTCGCCATAAACCCCCTTTCAGGAAAAGCTCGAGTGGCGCTAACTAAGACAGGGTTATATTTAGATTACAGTACCTGTACCTTACCTGATAAGGTAAGGTAGTTATTTTTATTATAAATATTACCTTGGTACATGTATTTTATTTACGTCTTCTCGGCCATCATGGGATCTCTGTTGTATCGTTTTACGTAGGATATCTTCCATGATCACGAAGGCTTCATTTATTGTATAATATCAATGCATTATCATTCAAGCTTCCGAATCATCATTGAATTACATAGGTATGGACCGTAATCGCGTCAATTGCGTCTGCCAAGAGTTCGGGTTTCAAAATGTATGTGCAAAGTTACATGTACTGTAAGTTACTGTATGTAGGATGTGGATGTCGCGATGATCATGGCTCCGCCTCATGCAACCACGTCAGCGTAGGGCAATAATGAACTTTTACTCCGAGCTTGCAACTTGCCCAAGCAATTGATGAGGTTGACTTTTCAAACATCTTCTCGGGAATATGTCTGTCGATTCATCCTTGACGCTCTACCACCGACCTAAAGAGATCTCCAGGTTGCAGATTGTCACGTTCAGCAATCGACGTTATCTACCAAGACACAGCACCATTTGTGACTGCGGCAAGATAGTTCTAATATGGCTAAGGTATTGATGACTTCGAACAGTGATGAGATGCCGAGCTCACTCAACTCTCTACCGCCTTTGCTCTCAAACCTATGATCTTCGACCCCTTGGCATCGACGCTGACGACGTAGTACTCCGCCCGAGTCTTGTCGTGATGGACCCTGAAGATCCTCACCTCACCATCTCCGGCCTGCTGGACGACATCCATGACCTCCTTGTAGTTGCCCCGAGGATCAAACTCTTTGGGACTCAGTGTCGACACGTCCGCCTTGTGGTCGATCAGGTCCCTGAACTCATCTGTCCCGCGATTAGGCATCAGCGTGCGTTAAGCCTTTCGAGTTGGACACATGCGGAGGTCCCAGACGCAGGGCACCTACGCTCAGAGGGCAAGTGCTTTCCCTTCCACTTCAAGCTCACCGGCTCAAAAGGCTCGTCTGCGTCCGAAACGTAGTATGCTTCTACTCTCTGCAAGGTCTCTGGAACGTCGGTATCAACCGCCTTGGTGACTGCCGAGCCGGACTGCGAGGAAGCCTTGGTAGCACCCGTGTCTTGGTTGGCTTTCTCAAGAAATGACGCGTAGTCTTCGTCGGAGCCCATCGTCAATGGGGAGTAGTCGTTGATGGATGATGTCTCTTTCTCATCTCGGTTCTTGTGGTTTGGGGTGTAGATTGTATGTACAAAGTACTTCGCAATACAGCTATTCTTAGAATGTTGGCTCCAAGGGGCATGTAACAAGAATTTGTAGAAAATAAACAGTAAAACCTGTCTAAATTCTCTTCTTTCTAATCATCATTCACAAAATTGACCTCACTGTCTTTCTCAACATCATCATCATCATCATCACTATGACAAAACAAAAGATTCTTACAAAGACTTCTTCTGTAAAGAAGAAGTCTTCTATAACATAAAAATCAATGTTCATATCAATATTTACATCAATCTATTCATTAAATCTTAATAACAATTTCATTAAGATTCTCAATCTTAATGTTGCTGTCAACAAAGATTTAATGTTATTCATACAATATACTGTGTCTTACACAGTATATCTAAACAGAAAATTGATGAATAAGAACTTAAATGTCTTCAAATTAAATGAAAGAGAAAAGAGTTTTATATAAAGAATTTAAAATCTTAAGCAGTCAGCAGCAATCAAGAAATACTGTAATGAGAGAAAATATTTTTATTATAGACATTAAATAAAAATTAAAATTAATTATTTAGCTATAAAGAAGAATGTTGTGATCATTATGATTCTTAAAGACATAAATAATTAATAGAAAGTGAAGAATTTTGTTAAATTGTAAAATAGTAATAAAAGAAAAGAAATAATAGTCATTATAAGAGTTAACTGAGATAGAAAGACAGCAGAGAATATCATTACAGTAAGTGAGAAATTAATGAAGAAAAAAATTATAAAAAAGAAAAATAAATTTAAACATTAAATATAAATTTATCTTCTTTCTTCATTGATTTTTAATGTCTTTGCTAATAAATATCAGAGAACAGCTACTATAATATATAAGAAGAATGCAGATCAATGTATAAAGACTTTAAAGAATATTAATTATATATTAAATGTTATTATTATTTATTATTAATGTAATAACAAAATATATCTTAATTATAATTACTACTGTCTTTTTTACAACAACATTCATGAGATTCTTAACTCTGCAGTTATTTAAATGTGAACAAAGACTGTTAATAAGAATGAAGCAATAATTTATACATTACTTATCAGCATAAAGATTATATTAACTGATTAATTAAAGAAAAGAATCTCATTATTAATTATATTGTTTTTTTTCTTTTTTATATCATCAATATTTATAATATCTTCATTATCTTATCTCATTCAAATTTACACTTTCTCATCAACATCAACATCAACATCAGAAATCTTTATCTCTGTAGTTTCTTTCAATAATATTGAGACTATACTAAAATTATTAACTTCATTAATTATAGTATTACAATATTCTTCTTTTTCTTTACAATCTTTACAGTCTTCATAGTCTCTACATTATATTTTATATATCTTAACTCAATATTCTTCTTCTTTATCTTCTTCTTAACTGCTTTCTTCACAGTTTATATCTTCATTGTTTTCTTCATCATCTTTATTATCTTCATTGTCTTCATTATCTTTATTATAGACTTTACAATCTTTATAAAAAATACATTTTATTATATTTTTATCAGCACTGTCTGCAATACTACTTGTTAGCAGTTTACTTAACTTAAATATTAATTTTAAAACATAGCTGCAGAACTTCTTTACTTAATTTAAGTGAAAACACTTTATTTTAAAGATATAGTTAATGAATTATTGTGATATTCTTTTAAAAAAGATATACAATTTATAAAGTATACAGTTAATCATTAAGTAGATATAAAGAGAGCTGAGCATTTCAGTTAATTTTAAATGACAGTTAAAGAAAGTTTTATATTCATATTAAAAGAAAAGAAAATATGTAATAATTATAGAAACTTATTTTATAAAGATTTATAATTTTAAGAAGAAGCAGAAAGCATTGTAAATGTTAAAGATAATGAGAAATGATAATTAATTCATTATAATAATATATTTATGTACAATTAATAAAGCTGTTTCAAAAATATTTCTTTAAATTATCTTTCATCTTATACTTCTATACAGTCATATAAATAAATACTGAAAACTTATTCTTAAACTTCTTCATCAATGTTTTATGTCTTTACATTTATGTCTTTAACTCACTAAACAACTTCTTGATAGAGTTGTAGTTTAATGAATAGAGAGAGAGAAATGTAAAAATGATGCTAATTTTATAATATATAATTGTAAATTTCTGTCACTGAGATTAGTAATAGCAATAATAAGAATACTTATATTAATATAAAGACTTATCTTTGAACAATGTATTTCACAATTATTTATGTATAGAACACTGTATAACTCTAAAAATTATTTATATAAAAATAAGATCTTCTTTTAAATAAAAGTATTAAATATTTTCTTATTTATCTTTTTCTTATAGATCTTTCAAGCAATATAATCATTAATTATATATGCTGAAAGAATATTATAATGCTTTTCTTTTTAAAAAAACTTCTTTATGATTACTTACTTCTTTACAGCAACTTAATTAAACTTTCTGTCTGCAATATAAAGATTAATAATATTTTTGTTAAGAAAAATTAACTAATTAATATGTTAGCTACTCAGCTGCATCATTTAGTTGTTATAGATCTTTTAAAAGCATTTAATGATTTATTTTTAACATTAAAAATCATTTTCTTAATAATAATAATAATGATAAAAGAATATTTATCTGCTTTTTTAATTAATTAACTTATTTAATGATGAGATTGACAGTATTAATGCTGACTTAAATCTCATATTTATATTAAATATATTTCTGCATCTCATTTAAATATGCTGTAAATTGATTTTTAAGAAAATTAAGTATTTTCTATATTAATTATTAATAAATTAAATCTCTCTCTTTAAATTGAGATCTATCTTTATTATAATAACTGTAAATAGTCTTGATGTTTTTAATTTAAATAATTTAAATATAATAATTAATTTTTAATTTTATAAATTTCTCTTCATTCTCTCAATGTACTTTCAACTATATTCTGTAATCTTCACTATGATCTTGAATGACATTTTACACTTTAAATTCATTTATATATTATTTCTGATGTTGTGATTAAGACTATAAGAATGTCTCATAGTGACAGTGATGACAGCAATGTTGAGAAAGACAGTGAAATCAATTTTGTGAATGATGATTAGAAAAAAGAGAATTTAAACAGATTTTACTGTTTATTTTTTACAAATTCTTGCTATGTGCTTCTTGAAGCCAACATTCTAAGAATAGCTGTATGTACATATGGTAACCTTTGAGAGGTTTACATGCAGCGCTCCAGATCGCACCGTTTTACAATGAGGGGTACATGTTCAAAAAGCCGAGCAGTGAGACCTCTTGGAATAGGCAGGAAGGAAATCGCAGCGAGGCCTCCTGGCTACTGAGTATCTTGTTGATATAATTGCATTCCTAAGGTACTGCTGACTTTTGCTTTGTATCTAAGTCTTCCATGCTCAGGTCGGCACGGGTGATTCTACATCTGTGCGAGCTCTGAGAGGAGAGTTTTGGGAAGCCTTGTAGAATGCAAAGCTGCACCAGTCGCACAGGAGCTACAACCAATGAACAACTAACAAATCCTAAGCAGCAGCCGCAAGATCCTTCTTCATCGTCCCCAGGTATTGACGTTTCTCTGCCGCTGTCTGGTACGCTCCATGTCCGAACTTGGACGACGTATCGATCCATTTAAGCTCGACCTTCTCCAGCGCTTTCCGACTACTGTGCGTGAACATCGACTTCCGTAGTGTCATGACCCGCTTCTTCACACCTGGTACTGATCCTTTGAGAAGAATGAAGTCATTCTTGACCTCTCCGTAGCGGACGAAGCCGCCCATACTAAGCGATCGTTAGTGACGGGGCACAAGAATGTTTGGACCTGTAGAAACTTACGGAGTGATCTGTTTCTTGGAGACATCAAACTCCGTCGATGCGTTGCCAGCTTCTTCGCCTTTGCCAATCCGGTAGACCTTGTGATTGACTGATGTCCGGTGATGGTATCCAGACTGACCAGCACGAGCGACAGTCCACTGGACGTGAGACGGATGCCAAGCGCCGATACATGCTACCTTTCGCAGACCCTTATGTGTCTTTCTCGGTAGTCTCTTGGTCCCCCATCTGCTCGTGACACCCTGGAAACCGTGACCCTTGGTGACCGCAATGCAATCGAGCATCTCGTCCTGCTCGAAGACGGAGCTGATCTCGACTGGCTTCTCGAAGAGACCACGACCGAATTCGACCTTGTCCGCAACACTGCCGCCATTCACCTGAATCTCCATGAGATGTGCTTTCTTCTGTTTGAGAGGGGTTTTCCGGATCTGGGTGTGGGCGAGGATGCGGACGACGGTGCAGTATTTCTTGATTCTCTCCAGCTCGCGAGTGATCGATGACCCAGAGTTCTCGGAATGCTTTTTGGCATATTTGGTGAAGGCCTTCTTCTTGCTCTTGTACCAGTTCTTGTAGAAGCGTCGCTTGACCTCATCACTCAGATGCTCCGCCCAGACAGTGGTGAGCGACCGAAGGCCCCGAGGAGTCTCGATGTATCCAACCAAACCTACAACAATCATCTAGGCATATCATCAGCCACTGCCGCTGCCACAGAGGTTCCTTCGCTGCGAGCTCACCGGTGGTGTCTCGATGATGGTAACGGCCTCAACGATTTCCTTCTTGTGCATCTTCGCACCAGGCCTATCCAAATCACGGACGATTGTACTCATGCCGGCCTTATACCCCATGGCCGCAGTGAGGTGAACGGGCTTCTTCGGGTCATCCTTGGGGAAAGACTTGACCTTTCCTCGGTGTCGGCTCGCCCGCTTTCGTGGCAGGAAGGCAAGTGAGCCGTGCCTAGGGGCTTCGAATTTGCGGTGCGACTGGAATCACATCAGTAAACCTTGCGCAAACCCGTTTGCAACATACATACCATTGTGGTATCTGGATCACTTGGAGGTTGACACTGGTGCCGTTCGTGGAGGTTCGTAATTTCTTTGTGTGTGGTGCTCGCTAAGCAATCTCTCGCTTATGTAATTAGGGCTGTTGTTATGATTCCTTCAAAACTACGACCAGTGTCTCTGAATGTACGCTGGTTTCAACGAATATATCGAGACGTAGGTAGCATAAACTCTCAAATCTCAAGAAGAAAATACAGCTATATATTCGATATCTCAGCTCACACTCACTTATATGAGTTGTTTGTGTTTCCCCTCTTGTGGCCCTAGATGGTCACCTCTCCAATGAAATCGCTACTAACCGGACCTGTTCGATAGGTACGGACTACTACGAGGCTCATCTCCTCTGCCGGTGGGATTTTCTTCCCCTTCTTGTGCTGACCCTGCTCCTCCAGCTTCATACCTCCGACGTTGTCACCCTCGCCTTTCCTTTCTCCCTTCAAAGGGCCAGAATGCCTGGACGAAAAGTGGCCAATAAGTACAGTCTCGGGATGTTTCAATCCCAGAATAGCCGCGCAGAAACACATCTCAGCTCCCCATTCTTCAACATTGGCGGCATAATCCATTAATGAAGAAATCCTCCAATAAAAATGCGATGTTGAATGCCGCTGATCTGCGTTGCCCAGAAATAAAACCAAAGCACTTCTTGCCCGGAGCTTTATCAGCTTGAAACCGGGAGGCTACGCAGAAGTCATGCACGGAACCCAAATTCTTCTCCCACCGCGGCAGTCTAGATAAATTCTGGTGTTACCACTGCCTAACACTTTTGGTTTCCGGCCGCATGCTCAAAGATGCGCCACACTCCCCAAGCACCTTCTCATACCAACGATGGATGGCAGCCGATTATCTGTCAAGTGATCAGTATGGAGGCCGGTGCGTACTGCTTTCCTTTTTCGATGAGCTCGGGCTGAATTGTGGTGTTTGTGTTCAAACAGAGAGCAAGCGCTCTTGCTGCTCTGACGGATTGAGAAGGATTAGTGGTTTTCATAGTCAGGGAGATCGGCCAAGACCGCAGGTTACACTGCCTTGCCTCGTGATCGCACGCGTTAAGGAGGTATGAACGAAGGTGGATAGGCAAGATTCTTCGGCATCCCAAGAACGATTTGACCACGGATTCTCACCCAAAGCAAGGCCGTCTTGTTATTCGGCTTCGTACTTGTACCAGTACGGTATTTGTACGGCAAGGAGTGGAATTGTCCTCTGACCGGACCGGACCTCGATGGATAAGCTACCGACCAGTTAACCTCGATGGGTATTTAGTATCGAAGCATTATTATCTAATCAAAGCGCCGTCCGTGGAGCGACTATAGATCTCCGAGAGTGCCATGCAGTGCCGATTGACCGTTTCGTGCATACGCGACCGACCGAGCGAGCGAGCAAGCACACTCCACTCCTCGCTGATGGCTGTCAGGAGTACTTGTACTTGTAGACTTTCCAGTTGTTGTGCGGGTACTGGCTGGCGGCTGGCGATCTGCAGACGACGCCTAAAGTTTTAGGCTCCTTCATGCGCGGCAGGCGACGAAATCGAAACCCCGGACCGCTACACGCACACCGGAGACCACCAACGACTACTGTACCATACCTTGACCGAATTTAGCCTCGCCAAGGCATAGGACGGCATACCCTACCTTGCCTCATGCACCAAAACGGCGTGCTGCAGCCTCCGTAAAAGTCAAGTCAAGAGCTGGGTCGACGTGGGAGTGTCCACTCGTCGCGTGTGAGGTGGTTAACTTAGTAATGCCGCGAACGCCAGCATTCAAGGATCATTATTCGAATCTTCGATCGAGAGAGATGCTGACGTATCAATTTCTTCCCCGAGAAGAAAGCATCCATGTGCGAACTATGGTTCGAAGTCAGGTATGTACATATAAGTTCATGTACAAGGGCGGCGCCGGGGGAACTACCCACTGTAAGGTGGCTAAGGTGGTACCTTACTGTTGCCGCCATGTTGCGCCTGAGACTTGGGGCTTGCACCGTGAATCAACTTAGCACTTCAGCAACGGTTATAGAGGATTCTACAAACGTGAAGCAAAACCTACCTTACCTCATGTCAGTCGGACTGCAGGCGTAATGCATAGCATAGCATAGCATAACATAGCATAGCATAGCATAAGGTAATCAGCTCCAGCCCTGGTGGTAGGGCTACAATCAATACAACTACCTTAAGGTAGGTAAGGTACTGCTACGTCGCCTATGAGGAAGGAATAAGGAAGCTTGGACCACATCGATCGTCTGCCACAATAAGGTATGAGTAACAATATGATGGTCAATAACTAATGAGATATCCGGTATCGGCTATAATATTGTTCTCGTGGAGTTCCATCGTGAATAATATATTGCTTCATACGGAGTATATGAGATAAAATCGCGGTATGATACCTTACCAGGCACTTCGAATGCGGTACCTGTTGTTTGTACGAAGTACGAAGTACCTTGACAGTACTAAGGTACCTGGATACCTTACGATCCCCCCGTCCCAGTTTTAGTCACCCCACCAAAACAAATCATAAGGTAATTCCAAGGTACCTTAGCGAAGTGATTTCATCGGCTACCAGGTATAATGCAGCCAGCGGCTTACCTTAGGTAGGTAAAGTGATGATCCCGAAAGCTACTAAGCTAAGGTAAGGTAAGGTAAGGTAAGGTAGTTACAGCATGCAGCCACGGACATGGGTCTCTAGCCAGCCGCCGTAAGGGTTAGGGGAACACGGGGAAAGCCAGAACCTCTTTCCCGCCCAGACGCCCCCATTCCCATTTTTCCCCATTTTTCCATCTCGATTCTCACGATCCTTCGCAATCGGTAGGAGAACACCTCCTCATCAACGACACCAACATCCCAGGAGCTAACATCAAGTGTGGCTTAGGAACAAGCTCGATTGTACATCTGTACATTGCTCTCGTTCTTCATTCCATCTGGATTGGCACATCTCCCTAACCGCGATTGTTTGCTGCAAGAGGACTCGGCTCGGTCGGACAGTGCTCTATTGAGTCCGACTTGAATTGGGATAGTGTCACACCGACAACGAGCAGTCCGATAAGAATCTTCCCGGCAATTGCGACTATTAGGAGAATAGCTGTCGATACATCGAATCCAGATTTGCGAAAAGCAGGAAATAAACGGAACTTCGAGCGAACAAGCACGCTTGTTCAACGCATGAGATCGACTGCAGAACATTGCGCTATAGAGACCGTTCGAGCAGATTGGGACTGTCCAAGGCTTCCGTGATCGATCGTGCCTCATATACATCCCATATTTGGGGAATTTCCATCAACACCTCCAAAGTGTATTCGTCACAGATGTCAGGCCATCCGCAGCCGTCTTCGCCGGGCGGCATGCATCCTCATCATGGCCCTCCAGGCGTTCATCCTCAGGTCAATGGTCATATGACCGTGCCAGTGCCACCAAAAGTGTCACCGCAACACTTGAGCCAACTCAATGAGGCTGTGTGGTTGCAGATAGGTATGTAAAGTCTAGGAGCGATCATCACGACGGAGTGCGATGGAATCGCTAATGCTTAGTTCAGGAAGCTTGACCGAGCTGATGGGTGACCTTGACGGCGCCATGACTGCGTATGAACAGGCGCTGCGCCACAACCAGTACTCGATTCAAGCGATGAATGCGATATCGCTCATCCTGAGGACGAAAGAGAACTTCCCGAGAGCGGTCGAGTTCTTGCGAGAGATATTGAAGTTGGATGGTAATAACGGAGAAGTCTGGGGCAGTCTTGGTACGTTGTGCGTTCGCCCTTGGCTGAGGTGCAGAGGACTGATTTGTCGCTAAGGACACTGCTACTTGATGATGGATGACCTTCAACAAGCCTATTCTGCCTATCAGCAAGCCTTGTATCATCTCCGAGACCCGAAGGTTTGCTTACTGATCATGAGGCATATGAGGCGGATGCTGACCCCTCGTCAAGGAACCGAAGCTATGGTACGGTATCGGGATTCTCTACGATCGCTACGGCTCTCTCGAACACGCAGAAGAGGCCTTTTCGCAAGTCATGCGTATGCAGCCCGATTTCGAAAAGGCAAACGAGATCTACTTCCGTCTTGGAATCATCTACAAGCAACAGCAAAAGTACAGCCAAAGCTTAGAGGTACTTGACAGCCATCTCTGCCGACTAAGCATGAGCCAAACACTGACTCGCTGTGCAGTGCTTTAAGTACATTGTTACAGATCCTCCGCGACCGTTGACCGAAGAGGACATCTGGTTCCAGATTGGGCATGTTCACGAGCAGCAAAAAGATGTAACATAACCATTTTCCTGCATCAGTGCCAATATACTGACGGGTGGTAGTACGACTCTGCGAAAGCTGCATATAGGCGCGTGCTCGAGCGAGACCCCAATCATGCAAAAGTCCTGCAGCAACTCGGATGGCTGCACCACCAGCAAAGCACCAGCTTCAACAGTCAAGAAAGTGCTATCGAGTATCTCGAGAAGTCCGTTAGCTCGGGTAAGGGCGTTCGATCACATCAAGGCATGTCTCGGTCCAGGTTTGACTGACTTTGATTTTTAGATAACAACGATGCGCAAAGTTGGTATTTACTTGGCAGATGCTACATGTCCCAGCAAAAGTATCCGAAAGCGTATGACGCATACCAACAAGCCGTCTATCGTGACGGTCGGAACCCAACTTTCTGGTGTTCGATCGGCGTCCTTTACTACCAGATCAATCAGTACCGCGACGCTCTAGATGCGTACTCCCGAGCCATCCGTTTGAACCCGTACATTTCGGAAGTCTGGTATGACCTTGGTACTCTTGTAAGTTTGCTCCACCATGCAGCCATTTCAAAACACGAGCTCACATTGTCGAAAGTACGAATCATGTAATAATCAAACCAACGATGCCCTTGATGCATATCAGCGTGCCGCGGACCTCGACCCGTCCAACGTGCATATCAAGGCCCGGTTGCAATTGCTTCGAAACGGACAGTCTACGGGCATGCCGAATCAGAACAGTGCCCCGATGCCTCAAGATGTGCATCCTCAGGCATATCAGGCTGCGGGTGTGGGGGCACCCCCAGGCCCACAATGGGGCGCTCCAGCCTCAGCCCCAGCTCTTCAGGGCGCTGGACCAGCTTCTCACGCTGCAGGGAATGACTGGGGTCGACGTCTAGCAGAAATGCAGAACCCTCAACCTCAGCCAATCAATCCGTACGACCAGCGGGACGCGATCAGGCCGCCACCTCCGCCACCTCCGAGACAGCCAAGCCCTCGTCAGGAGCAATTGAGGCAGTATCAGGAGCCGCACCGTCATACTCCGGTTCGTCGGGGCTTATCACCGTCTCCCAAGATCAATCACACATCGTCTCAAGTCTACCCGGTACCACAAGCTCTCCCTCAGCCAATACCACCACAACCGCAACCACAGCCGCAACTACAACAACAACCACCACCGCCGCCGCAGCCGCCAAATCGTATCATGAACCCAAATTATGGAACGCCAAGCGCTAGCATGCCTCATCTCCCACCTTCAACCGTTACCAATGGCGGCCCGGGTCCATTGCCTCCTTACGGACGTGGAAATAGCCCTCCTCCGGAGGTCAGACCGATCTATGACGATCGAGCGCCTTCGCCCAACTCAGGGTATCCGCACCAGCATTACCAGCACCATGCCAATCCCAGCCAGCCTGGTGGGATCGCCGCCGGTGCTCCGCCCCCAGCTGCAGCGCTCGTGGCCGCGGAAGCTGCCGCACGAGAACGTGACGATAGACCGCCCTCTGCTATGAAGCGAATGCGGGAATGGGAGGACGACAGTACGGCGATCAAGAAGCCAGCGACCGAGGAGACTCGAGGCAGGCTTGAAGATCACCATCACCATCGGGCGTCCTCACCCGATCGGATGTCATCCCCTCGTGATCGACACCGGCGCAGCTCGTCGGAGGCGCGTCGTGAAGACCAACGTCGCGCCAACGACAACTATCACCCCTCGGAAGCGGCGCATCATCCGTCGTCTCTGCCGGCTTTGCGGCAGCAACCGCAACAGGCGCAGCTTCTGCCACCCATGTCCGACATGCCACGGGAAGAGCGGAGAGAGCAGCACGAGCCGGCGGCACGGAAGGTCGATGTGGATGAAAACTATGACGATGACGATGAAGACGACAAGAGGAACATCGGGCCCGGGCAGAGCAGGGACAGCCCACCTCGGGGCCCGACAAACGGGCAGCCAAAAAGCGAGCCACAGAATTGATGATGATCAATCTCACATGACACGAGGCAGGGTGGAATTTGTTCTCGGTCGCGCATCGGGGTTCATCCCACACCTTAAGACGTACACAGATACACTTTCTCCGCTCGCGTATGCTCACAAAATGTTGCCTTTACCCGTCCCACGTGTGTTATGTTTGAGCGTTCCCCTTTGAGTCGAGAAAGGAGACGGAGTTTGTGGAGGGAGGGAGGGAGGGCAGTTTGCACGGAAAGACTTGACTAAGGTATGATTGATTGACTATGAGATGGCGGACATTGAAGTCCTTCTCGACGCAACGCTGTCCAGAGAAAGAGACTCAAATGTTGGGGATATGGAGACAGCAGGCACAGTCGGTTTTGTAATTACAGTACAGAATTCGTGAAAGTACTTGAGTACCCCTATAAATACAAATTACGTACTGTAGGTATTATTGTAGGTATCTTACCTTACCTTACGAATACCTTACCAAGGGTACGAAATAACATCGAAATTCTCTGTAAGTTGCTTCGTAGGTAAGTTAAGGTAGTTGATGTGGCTGGGGGAACTGGTAACAGGTATTTTTCAGGTAACCCGAATTCTTCTCCTTTTCCTACCGTACTCGGTCAGTCTACTTCTATAGGTAGGTGTCCAATTCAAATCCTCGTTGCCAAGCAAATCAATGAGGCACAGATGCTACCTCAGTCGTCTCAAGCTCCCAAGCTTCTTGGCTGTCCGAAGAGCCAAGACCATATGTGATTTCACTGTTGCTGGGCGTGCATCCCGCCCAGGAATATTAAATGATGGTCAGGCCCAAAGCCCTTCCATAAATTGAGCCGGCTTCAAGAGATGATTTTCTTGCTTCTGTATGAGGAGTTCCAACTGTCGCTGCCATTCTGCTGTCGTGATTGTTCTTGTCATTACATTTGACCCACATGTCAAGAATCCTCGATGTGCCTGCTATGGCGCACTCAGCGAATTACCATGTCCCACAGCAGAGACAACTTGATACATCACCACAACCTCCGTTGCCCATTGCCGATGTCATCATCACATCTAGACAATCGGTGGACAAACCAACTCACCTGGAAGGTCACCTGTCGTCGACGTCGCACGTCTCCTATCCAAGAGCAGTACACTCACTCTCCGACCCTTCGTACACGCAACCAGCAAGCCTTGCCAATGTCATGTTGACTAGCTACAAAAGTCTTGAGACGGTGCATGAAGACGGTGCTCATCGTTATGGTAGGGGAGCTGGCCATGACATGCAGAGTACGATGACGCAGGATCAGAAGCCTTCACATCCATCTCCCCACGTCCTGCCTGCGGATCATACGTTATACTCTTATATCCGCGATGGGAGCTTGGATGAACGTGTGGAATCAAGGGATCGTGTCCTCTGGATATTGGTAAGCTGGTCCATTCGAGGGTTTTCGCTACCGGAGAGTTTATCATAATCGAACAGATCCGGCTGTCGTGTTTCTGCCACCCCGTCTCGGTCATCATCTGCCTCTACGCTATAGGTGCGCTCGTCATGATAACACTACTCGCCCCTCTGCATCTCTGCTTCAAAGGCCGCTCTTACAGCCAGCAAATCGTTCGTCTCCTCTCACCTTCGCTCGATGCCCAAATCTACTTCATCCGTTCTTCGGAAAACATCACGAGGTACGGTGCTCCTATGCTCGTTCTTGTGCACCTTCTGTCGCCGTTCGTTAGCTTGGGCGTCGCGGTGGCAGCTTGGGTGGCCGCTAGTTTCTGGTTCTATGCTGCCATCATCGGCGACCCGGGTGGCACGCATGGCCGAGATGACGGCAGGGTAGCGGTACTGGGTGTTCGATCATGGTGGGAGAGCTGGCTGATGAGAGCGTCAAACTCAACCGTGGAGGAATGGGCTTGATGACGCATGAAATGTTCTCAGTCGTTTTGCATTGCTTTGCATGAGGAGAGATCGACCGCAATTGGGAAATCAAGGGGTTTCTGTCTGGAGCTCTTATGGACTATAAGGTGAGCTTCAATGGGTGAACGAATTGACCTGGACGAGTGCTGAAAGCCTAGCTCTAGTATGAGGTGGGTTTTCGGAAGCAAGAGTCGAGCAGTCTATCGTCCCTGTTCCCTGTTCACTCAGAAGCCGCAGTGCAACCATCATCACCTCCAAAGATTATCAACCATCCCCTCCACGCTAGGTTACCCCCGCTTGAAGGTAAGGCGACCATGTCGTCGGAAGATAGGATGACTACTATCCTGTCACCTCGAGATCGTTGTTTGGCGGGATGGGCAGCACACTGACACTAGGTCGAATTGCTCAAGCAGGAGGTGTTGCAATCCGATGTATAGAACTAGGAAGGTCTTAGCCAGTTTGGAGGGGACCGTTGACTGCTGTTCTGAATCGGTCTGGCTAGCTAACTCGTCCAGCACTCACAAGTGCACCAAGTGAATGGGAATGGAGAGCTTGATCACCTAACGATACAATACGGGCGACATTCCTGACATGTTCCCTGGCAGCATGAGGAATGATGGATCATTGATCATGGTATATCGTAGTCATGTTAAGGTACCTTAAGCTACCTAGTATCTAATAATATGAATATCCCAACACACGGATCCTACAGTCCAGATCCTGCGCTTGCTCCACGCCTCCCCACCTCCACGGCCGTCATCGAGGTCTCCAACGATTTAGCTTTCTGTCCTGAACAAGGTCCTTACTACTCTACGAATTAAAGACAGTACCTACCTATACCTCCGTACCTTAGTAACTCAAGGTAAGGTATCTGTAAGGTAGGTAAGGTAAGGTAGGTACCTTATTTGTATTTATATTTATATTTCTGGGCATGCGGCACAGCCACGGCCACAGTCTGGACTCTGGACTCTGGAACCATACCTAAGGTAGTATCTTACCCTACGTCCGCCTGGGCCCCGTTATACCGAGACTAACACGTTACCATTATCAAATCACCTCAACTCAACTGTGTGATCCTTCTGCCTTACAGTATCTCATGATCAAATTCCTGAGGAGTCAAGGCTTGTCAATATCACTAAGGTACCTTAATAATGTTGTTTGTGTACCACCAAGTACCCAATCCTATCCGATCTGGGAGTGGAGAGACCTTTCCCCGGCAGGGCATCCATCTCCCCGGACCCCGCCCTGACCTCACCTTGCCGCCAAAGAACGCCGCGCTCGGAGCTCCTAGCTCCTAGCTCGAGGCACGAGACGGCTTGAAGCTCGAGGCTCGAGGCTCTCATCACCGGGAGGTACATAAGGTAATATAATAGAAGAAGTAGTTGCCTGCCTGCCTACATACCTACCTTACCTGCCTGCCTGCCTGCCTGACTGACTGACTGACTGACTGTAGCACAAACGTTTCCTGCACGACCGAACAGAGGCATTCCCAGCAGGACCTCCCAATCCCAATCGCCATTGCGTCTAAGTTGGTAGCCTGCCTAGTCGCAACAGCAATACCTTAAGCTAGGCTAGAGCCAATTGCGAATCGCTATCTTTACCTATCCTTGTCTTTCCGTGGTCTTCTTGCGGCTTGGCTACGCTTGGCCGGACATCTTTACTGCTACCCCTCCCCCTCAGTCCCAGCCGCAGGAGTTTGTACGAGTACCTATCCCCATCAGCTTCATTTTTACCCAATTATTTATCTGCATCAATCCCAGCATAGAAGAAGGGGAAGCGGGTTGCAACAATGAGCGAAGGAGACAAACCCAATCCTGTTGTCCAAGAAGCCACCAAGGTCGACACCTACAATGTTCCCGAAGCATTCTTCGAGTGAGTTTTGAAGCCGGGAACACGGTGCACGACCGGGCAGCGAATTGTTCGGTTCTAACGCGATACAGGAAACATCCGAAGAAGCCTCATCTCAATGACCTGTCGCATTACCAGGAGCTGTACAAGGAGTCAATCGAGAACCCCGACAAGTTCTGGGGCAAGCTCGCGAGGGAACTTCTGACGTGGGAGAGAGACTTCCAGACCGTTCACTCGGGCTCGTTCCTGAACGGCGACAACGCATGGTTCTTGGAGGGCCGTCTCAATGCCTCCTACAATTGCGTCGACCGCCATGCGTTCAAGAACCCCGACAAGCCGGCCATCATTTACGAAGCCGACGAGGCGAGTGAGGGTCGCACCATCTCTTACGGAGAGCTTCTTCGCGAAGTGTCTCGGCTGGCATATGTGCTCAAGCAGATGGGTGTGCAGAAAGGTGATACGGTAGCGATATACATGCCCATGATCCCGGAAGCCTTGATTGCTTTCCTGGCATGCAGTCGGATCGGTGCCGTCCACTCGGTCGTGTTCGCCGGCTTCTCGTCGGATTCGCTCCGCGATCGTGTCACTGATGCGCAGTCGAAGGTCGTCATCACCACCGATGAGGGCAAACGTGGTGGGAAGCTCATCGGGACGAAGAAGATTGTCGACGAAGCCCTGAAGCAGTGCCCGGGCGTCACGCACTGTCTGATTTTCAAGCGGACCGGAGCGGACGTACCCTGGACCAAGGGCCGTGACTGGTGGTGGCACGAGGAGGTCGAGAAGTACCCCAACTACATCGCACCGGAGCCGATGAACTCGGAGGATCCGCTGTTCCTGCTTTATACATCCGGATCGACCGGTAAACCGAAGGGTGTCATGCACACAACGGCGGGATACTTGTTAGGGGCAGCCGCGACAGGAAAGTACGTTTTTGATATGCATGACAACGACGTCTTCTTCTGTGGTGGTGACGTCGGTTGGATTACTGGGCACACATACGTCGTATACGCACCTCTGCTGCTAGGTGTTCCTACCGTCGTGTTTGAAGGGACCCCAGCTTATCCTAACTTCTCACGGTACTGGGAGGTTATCGACAAGCACAAGGTCTCCCAGTTCTACGTTGCGCCTACCGCTCTACGTCTGCTGAAGCGGGCCGGTGACGAACATGTCAAACACGAGATGAAGCATCTCAGAGTGCTGGGCTCTGTCGGAGAACCGATCGCCGCAGAGGTGTGGAAATGGTACCATGAGATCGTCGGGAAACAGGAGGCGCACGTAGTAGACGTGAGTGCCGACAGGTGACCCTTTTGCTGCAAGCGGCAGTCGTTGACAAACCGTGTAGACATACTGGCAAACGGAGACCGGATGCCACATCATTTCGCCATTAGGTGGTGTCACTCCCACTAAGCCGGGCAGCGCTTCACTCCCATTTTTCGGCATCGAGCCAGCCATCATCGACCCCGTATCCGGGGAGGAGCTCCACGGTAATGATGTCGAAGGTGTTCTGGCGGTTAAGCAACCATGGCCCAGCATGGCTCGGACGGTCTGGGGGGCGCACAAGCGGTACATGGACACGTATTTCAACGTGTACAGAGGTTATTTCGTGAGTATTATGCTCGGTCGATTGTGGATGTCTATTTAACGGACACCAGTTCACTGGAGATGGCGCCGGCCGTGACCATGAAGGATACTACTGGATCCGTGGCCGTGTCGACGACGTGGTGAATGTCTCCGGGCATAGACTATCGACCGCCGAGATTGAGGCGGCGCTCATTGAGCATCGTAAGTAACATTTGATTCTCACCATGCTCCCGGCTAAACGTGTTCTAGACCAGGTCGCCGAAGCAGCCGTGGTGGGCATCTACGACGAGCTGACCGGCCAAGCCGTCAATGCGTTCGTATCTCTCAAAGAAGGCAGCGAGTCAAGCGACCAGGTCCGCAAGGATCTCATCCAGCAAGTCCGGAAATCGATCGGTCCCTTCGCCGCACCGAAAGCGATCTTCATGATTGACGATTTGCCGAAGACCCGGTCCGGTAAGATCATGAGACGTATTCTCCGGAAGATCTTGGCCGGTGAAGAGGATCAGTTAGGAGATACCTCGACGGTAAGCTTACGACCAACCACCTCCTATCTGTAGCGCTCATGCTGACCGCCTTACAAGCTTGCCGATCCTAGCGTCGTCGACCAGATCATCAAGATTGTGCAAGATTCCAGGAAGAAATGAGAAAGTGGAGGATTTTGCGGGGTATGGCCATTGGATATGTTCGAGCATCTTGTAGTCAGAACCCCGTGTTGGAAGAGTGGGATTTGTGAGTCAAGCTTCTCACGAGCCGTTGACCACGCTGTATGTGACAGTAAGATCTATGTTCAAGCTTTGGGCATCTACCTTTGGATCGTTAGGATAGATAAATCTAGGCTTTATAACAAGACTACCTTTGGAAAGAGGAGATTATCGTGCACCCTTTTCAGTCAGACCCTGATGCTTTTCACTTATAGCTATTGTACCTGTTCCCCGATAATCTCAATCGTAGCAGATAACTGAAGTAGATTTATAGATACGTTTGTGGGCAATTGAGGGCCTCAAGCATATCGGTCAACAAGAACACGGCGGAAACCCAACGGATCTATACGGGGACCACTTTCGTGAACCCATTGCGAAATTCTGGATTCGTTGTTACCCATGGTGATGGTTTGAGTGTGAGACTTTGATTCGAGCTGACGAGTCTAAATTATTGACTACCTTATATCTGGAGCTCAACGAGTTTCAACGAGGGATGGTGACAGACTAAGTAAGATTACCGATCCGCGTCGGGCACTTTACGGGCCGGTGAATCAGCGTCGAGCTGCGCCTCTCACTTCCCTTCCTTCTCGGTACTTTGTATGAAGTACTCGGACGCGCAATCGTTCTCATTCTCAGCCTCTCTTTGGACAGTACGAATTACCTTGGTAGCAGATATGACTGTGAATAATACAGGAAAACCCGTCGTGAAGTACGGATGCATATTGAATCTAGGATATCTGACAGGATTGTTCGCAGAAACATAGATCTCAGAATTCAAGATCCCTTACTCGTACAGGCGGAGCACTCGCAAGGTACGAATATTAAACGGCACGCCCAGTGCATACGAAGTACGAAGTATTCGTACGCTCATTGGTAAGGTACTTACGGAGTATTGCAGGGGGGTTGATTCATCGCCCGAGCAGCGGAGACCCTGAACATCCACCTCTCACTGTCCACCCTTCTGAACCCCACGTTCGCTACCCTACTCTCCGTCATATGCAAATACCTACCTTCTCTACTTGTTGACGGCGGTAGTATCCTAAGTCGCCAGGCTGCTTACTCCTCTATCACTTCCAAAGCAGACCGCGGTCACGCTAGAGTGGCTCACACCCGTTATCGTCAGGCCCGGGAGGCAAGGCACCATCGCCACTCGATTGCCGCAGACACCCAGTCTTAGTGGGAACCAGCCACGACGACTTGGGCAAAGGATCTCTCGCTCTCATCACCTCAATTCTACTTCTCGGCGCACAGCAATATCCCTGATTCTTCTATCCTTATCATCACTGCTCTTTCCGAACAGCATTCTGGCTGCAGTGGACTGAGTGGTATCAATAATCGGCGCGGTCTGTTGACCGGGGCTCTACGCATTCGTCATGTTTCTATTCCAACGATTGGCGATAGTCTCCATCGGCCTTTACTATTTCTCCTCTTCCGTAGTCGGTGAGCATCAGACTCTCCTCACTTCCTGGGTTACGTCCTCTAATTAGTCACCGTGCAGCAAACTCACGCAGCCGAAACCCGTTGAATTATCTATCTCTTATCGAACAGCCAGAGATACAGACACCGTCACGTCGAGTGCATGCGCTTTCGCACTTCGACCTCGTCTTCAACCTACATCAAAACCAACAACGAATAAAGTTGACGCTAGAGCCGAATCATGATATCCTTGCGGACGGCGCTGCCGTTCAATATCTTGATGTTAATGGAGAGGTCCTGCGGACGGAACCGATAGAGCGAGATGCGCACAAAGTGTTCAAGGGTTCAGCATGGATTCAAGAGGACGATGGCAGTTGGAGCAGCGTTGGGTGGGCAAGGATAGTGATTCGCAGGGATGGTATAGATCCGCTGTTCGAAGGAGCCTTCACCATTATGCATGACCATCACCATATTCAGTTTCGATCAAATTACATGCAGACAAAGCACGAGTTGGATCCGCATGTCGACTATAGCGACGATGAGTATATGATCATTTTCAGGGACTCGGACATTGGCCACACCATCCATGAGGAATTCAAACGTTCGGATGCTGTGGAGTCAATCTGTCGGGCTGATCAGTCCGCCTTCAACTCCGACCTCAATCACCCAATATTCTCGACAGCGCTCAAGCGTGATGTCGGTTTTTGGGGTGCCATGCCTATGAACTCGCTCTTTGGGAAGCGCCAGATCGATACAAACGGAATTCCCAATGGAGGAGGCAACTCAGGTGGTGTGAACCTCAAGTCGACTATTGGGAGCACTGCCGGCTGTCCGTCAACCAGGAAAGTGGCGCTTGTTGGCGTCGCCACTGATTGCACGTATACTGGAAGTTTCAACTCCACTGACAGCGTGCGTCACAATGTTATAACTCAAATCAACTCTGCGTCCGATCTGTACGAAAGGACGTTCAACATAACGCTAGGGTTGCAAAACCTTACGGTGAGTGACAGCAACTGTCCGGGAACGCCAGCGGCTGCCACACCTTGGAATGTTGGATGCTCAGGGAATACGACTATATCTGATCGACTGAACACCTTTTCTCAATGGCGTGGAGACCGAAACGACGCGAACGCGTATTGGACGTTGCTGACAACATGTGCCACTGGCGCTGAAGTCGGACTTGCTTGGCTGGGTCAAGCCTGTGTAACTCAAGTCAATAAAGCTCAAACAACGGACGGTTCCTCGGAAACCGTCAGCGGTGCTAATGTCGTCGCCAGAACTTCGACGGAGTGGCAGGTCATTGCGTGAGTTTCCCTGAGCATTAACTCAAGGGACGAGAGAGCTAACATATGACAGCCATGAGTCCGGTCATACCTTCGGTGCCGTCCACGACTGCAACAGTGCAACATGTGCTGACGGGAACACCGTCAACGCTCAACAGTGCTGTCCCCTTAGTGCCTCAACCTGTGATGCCGGTTCTCAATACATCATGAACCCCGCCACTGGTCGCGGCATTACTCAGTTCAGCCCGTGCTCTATCGGCAACATCTGTTCTGCTATTGGCCGAAATAGTGTGAAAACCTCGTGCTTATCTCCCAATAAAGGTGTCACTACCATTTCCGGAAATCAATGCGGTAATGGGATCGTCGAGCCTGGAGAGGATTGCGATTGTGGTGGTGTCAGTAGTTGCGGGAACAATCAGTGCTGTGACCCCACGACGTGCAAGTTCAAAAATAAGGCCGTATGCGACGATGCAAATGAAGGATGCTGCAGGGATTGCCAGTTTGCGTCCTCTAACACGGTCTGCCGAGCCAGCACAGGTGAATGCGATCCTCAGGAGGTGTGTTCGGGAAAAGATCCTTTATGTCCAGCAGATCAGACCGCACCGGACGGCCAGAGCTGCGGCAACGGCTCACTCAAACTGCAGTGTGCGAGTGGACAGTGCACATCGAGGGACTTGCAGTGCAAAACATTGATGGGGTCGTACACGCAGAACAACGACACCTATGCCTGCAACAGTGAGTCCTGCAGTCTCACCTGCGCTTCGCCTGAGTTCGGGCCAGGGACTTGCTATAGCATGCAACAGAATTTCCTTGATGGTACGAACTGCGGTGGTGGTGGTAGATGCGTAAATGTAAGCATACCCTCACGTACTCTTCTCCATCTGACATAACCGCTGATCCCTCTGTAGGGTCAATGCAAAGGTTCGTCCACGGTGAAAGAGGTTGGCTCCTGGATCAACGACAACAAACCGCTCGTCATCGGTGTTTGCTGTGCCCTCGGCGGCATCATCCTACTCATGCTACTAGGGTGTATTGTCAGACGTTGCAGGCGGTCTCGACGGCAGCCGAAACGACGAACAGCATCACGACCACAACAAGCTTGGTACCCGCCACCGCCACCACCACCGCCGATGAGAAGTAACGGCCATACTGGTGGGTGGGGTGGTGGCTCTGGCCCGTACTGGCAACATCAACCACCTATGCCACCACCGACATATTACCAGCCAAGTGTAAGGTATGCATAAGGGTTTGCGACGTGTTTTGGGAGATAGGCGTCGGCCGGGCTATGATGTAGCATCTCTAGGGCGTTGCTGGGCATTCTGGGCTGGGGCCAACAGTACCACTGTGACGGGCAGTGATTGGTGTGGAGCAGCATTAGATGATGTGAGATGCAAGCGGTCTGTCGGAATTTAGAGCGGGGTGTACACTCAAGGGGTCAATGACTTAGAAACATATCTACCTTCCATATTATTACATCTAGACGGGATAGCAACCATATCCGCTGGAGATTAGCCGGCTTGATCTCTGTTTTCTGATTTCTCTAATCTCATCCTTTTATGCATCCAATAGGGCTTGAAGGGACCAGGTCTTTATCTCCCTCCGATCGTTACAGCAATTATTCGTCGACAGTCATTCCCGCTCATACACCTTACCGCCCCTCACCCATGTTTGCAATACTTCTCCATCATCGTCCAGAACAACGAAATCAGCGTTTCGCCCAACCTCAAGCTTCCCTCTTTCCCTCTCGCCCATCATATCCGCCACGTTCTCCGTCACGCACCTCACCGCTTCCGCCAACGTACAGCCACTCCACCTCTTCAGATTACGAACACATTCGTCCAGCCCGATACAGCTCCCAATCAACGTGTCCGTGCCGTCAATCACGACCACATCGCCCCTCTTCCGCTGCGCATGTGGGATCTGCGCGTGCCCGGGATACACGCCGTCCGGCAGGCCCGCCAACTCGATCGAGTCCGTGATGAGGATACATCTCCCGGAATTCGCGCGGTAGGCGGTCGTCAGCGTGGCCGGGTGCAGGTGGATGCCGTCGGCGATGACGCTGTAATAGGGGGACCGCGGCGACGAGATGCAGCCGGCGAGGCCGGGGTCGCGGTGGTGGAAGGGGTTCATGGCGTTGAAGACGTGGGTGAGGGCCGTCGCGCCGGCGTCCAGGGCGGCGAGGCCGGTGTCGTAGTCGGCGGCGCTGTGGCCGAGGGAGACGACGGTGCCGTATTCTTCGCGCAGACGGGACACGAGTTGGAGCGAGCCGGGGAGCTCGGGGGCGAGGGTGATGAGTTTGATGGTGGATTTGAGGTTGGCTTCGCCGTAGGCTTCTTCGGCCGTGGTCTTGTCGGGAATCAGGAAGAGGTTTGCGTTGTGGGCACCGCGTCTGCTAGGTGCGAGGAAGGGCCCTTCTACGTGGGCGCCAAGTAGGGATGCTCCATCTTGGAAAGCTCGAGGACGTAGCGATGGCAGTATCTGGTGAGAAAGTGAGTATAATCGTGTGACCAGCCGTGTGCTGTTGCGAGTTACGACATGGCCTTCAACGCTGAATACAGAATATTTCTTGAAGAATACAAACAGTTGAAGAATATCTGCGAGTTCTGACCTCCTCCAACTATGCCTAGAAAATGCAAAAGTCAAGCGGAACGATGAGAGGTGAAGCGGTACCTTTTTCACGTTGTCTGCAGACACCGTTGGAAGAGTACACCAGAAGGCAGTAATCCCTTTCGAAACAAGATATCTCGACACCTTCTCGAGCTCTGCTTCGTAGGTATCATCATCCCGATAGTGCGTGAAGTGAAACCCTAAAACCCCCTGTGGCGTAACAGTTAGCTACGGCTCCTAGATCTCCCTCGATATCATTCTCCCTTTTATCAAAACTACATGTCCTTGAGTATCTTCACCCACATTACTCTGCAGCTCGAGATAGCCTGGTGCGACTGTCTTTCCATAAAGGTCGATAATATCGCGCTGATTGTTGGAAGCATCAACAAACCTGCCCGTGTCGGAGTCTACATGAATCTCATCTTCGACGATCTTCCCAGCGATACATAGTTTGCAATTGCTGAATGTCTTGATGCTTTTCATCCCGAAAAACTGAGTAAGAGAGAACTCCTTGGCCTCGAGGTCACTTGTAGATATAAGATATAAAATTGCACAGGCCTTGAGATTCCATCCCACTTTTGTTCAGTGGCATGACTGCATTGTTGATTGACGGTTGATCTATGACAGCTATCAGAAATGAAATAAAGCCTTTATTATTATCAACGCCGCGAGCGATGATGCCTCGTGTGTAAAGGTAAGGTAGGTATATACTGTAATGTAACGTAAAGGTACCGCAAGTTGTTGTTTCCCTTAACACCGGCTCGCGGGACTATCCCTGCACACGTGACACTCTGTACCTGATGTACCTAAGGTACTCCGTACATGTACGAAGTACTTCGATTCCCCTGCTTGCGCTTGGACTCAATTTCCGTGGTGGTAGCCTCCTTTACAGAGTACACCGTACTGTTATACATGTGTTCTATATTGCTTTTCAATTCACCGTTCGAGGCTTGTGGACAGCTCTTTCATTTATACCCCACAGTTGCTGCTTCATTTACTGCAGCGTTGTATTGATCTTTCTCCATACCTGCATAACATGGCCGAACAACAAAAACGTGCCCCCGGAGGCCACTACTCCGGTGCCAATCCGATTCCGACTATCCAGAAGTTCGTTGAGAGCCTGGACAGAGATAAGAAGGATCGTGACAAACGCATCAAGGAGGAACATAGCAGGAAACTGCAGCAAACCCAGGCTGATGCGACTCCTCACAAGGCCTCAGATGCAGCTAAGTCGGGCACACGCCAAACAGTCACTGATCCAACGACTGGCCATGAAGTCGTTATTGAGGATGTCAATAAAGACTTCATGAAGGCTTCCCAAGATCCTAAAGTGGGTGTTGGAAATAGTTCTTCCGCGGATATGCGCTGATTCAGGCGTGTAGCTCACCGTGCCCAACGCAAATCTTGGCAAACGAACTGTAAGTCAATCATTACACGCAACTTTGCTTCCGTTTAGCTTTCACTCCACCCTCAATCTCTTATCCAAGGCTTGAACCCCGGCTGATTGGTTTGAAGACCATCAAGACAGACCCTTCCCAACCACTCTCTGAGTACAAGCACAACCAAGATGTTACCGCACCACCAGATCCTATCGCCGAAGGCAGTACGTCAGACGTACCCATCCATGGAGAGAACACCAACATACTCTTTCACCCTACGCCATCGGTCAGTTACGAGCCCATGTTCGCTTCGTTGGAGAAGAGGGCCGGGTTTTTGTGCATTGGCGTGTTCGTCGCGATAGTGATCCTTGGGAAGATGTTTGGAGGTTCGTTGAAGGGTCTTATTCCCACCGCTGCTTGTATTGTATCTGGGATCTGGCTCTGGATGAAAGAGGTGGTTCGCAGTGGACGAGAAGTTGAATGGTCCAGCGAACAGTTGCGAGGGGAAACAGTAAGCCACTTCATCTCGGCAAGTGTGATTGAAGAGAAGCGAACATCTGATTGCACGCTATAGGCAACGGCCAATCTTCTTCCCGAATCAGTTGAATGGCTGAACACATTGCTGGGTGTTATGTGGGGCCTCATTGACCCGGACATGTTCGCTTCTGTTGCGGATACGCTTGAAGATGTCATGCAGGCCTCAATTCCTGGGGTGATCGAGAACGTTCGGGTTGCCGAGATTAATCAGGGAAATAATCCCATCCGGATCCTAAGTCTCCGCGCTCTACCGGACACACATGTGAAAGAGCTCAAGCAGAGCGTACACGAGGAGAACAAGCAGACCAAAGATCCACAAGAAGCTGCGGCGGATGAGGAAGGGGGTGACTACTACAATATTGAAGTTGCCTTTGCATATCACGCCAAACCGACCGGCAAAAGTTCATCGGCCAGGGCGCGAAACATGCATATGCAGGTGGTCTTCTACCTTGGTGTCAAAGGGCTCTTCGGTGTGCCACTCCCCATCTTTGTCGAGTTGCAAGGCTTGGTGGGAACCGTACGAATGCGACTTCAGATGAGCCCTGAACCACCCTATCTGAAGAACTTGACTTTCACCCTGATGGGTATACCACAGGTGCAGGCCGGCTGCATACCGATGGTGGAGAAAGGTGTCAATATTCTCAACTTACCGCTGATCTCGAACTTCGTGAACTACGCGATCGGAGCTGCCGCCAGCATGTATGTCGCTCCCAAATCGATGTCCCTCGACCTCGGCAAGATGCTCCAAGGGGATGGCATACAGAAGGACGTGCTCGCTCTCGGAGTTCTGTGGATCAGGATTCACCGTGCAATTGGTCTGAGCAAGCAAGATAGGCGTGGCAGCAAAGGAGGCGGGAGTGACCCATACATCACACTGTCCTTTTCCAAATACGGTAAACCCATGTATTGCACTCGAGTCATCACAGACGACCTCAACCCGATTTGGGAAGAAACTGCAGCGTAAGAACAGTTCAATCTCGAGAAGGATCTATGCTGATAATCATTTAGTTTATTAGTTACGCCCGAATTGATCAAAGCCGACGAGCAACTTAGCATTGAGCTGTGGGACTCTGATCGCATGACCGCCGACGATATTGTCGGGAAAGTGGAACTTTCTATGCAGAAGATGATTCAGCATCCCGGCAAGATGTACCCTCAGGTCTCCAAACTCCAAGGCATGGAGACTGGAAGCGAAATGCCTGGTGAGCTACGTTGGGAAGTTGGATACTTTGGCAAGCCCAAGTTCCGCCCTGCTCTCCGAACGGATGGGAAGGACCCCTCTTTGCCGGAGTCTCTCAAACATGACGAGAGGTTACAAGATGACAAAGGTACCATAGACACCGAGGAAGAGGATGCTGTCGTGCACACGCCACCGGATCCGCTCTGGCCCAGTGGTATTTGTAGTGTTGTCGTACACCAGATTGTCAATTTGGAACTGGAAAACGTCAAGGGCACCGAGGGAAACCGCAAAGGTCGCGAGTACGAGCCCGCTAAGCCAGCTGGCGAGATTACTGATGAGGAGAGCAAGAAGTTGCCCAACAGTTATTGCACTGTTATCTACAATGACCAGCTGGTAAGAAAGTGCGCATATTGTGTGAAGAGGAATCCCTGCTAACTAGAAGCAAGGTCTACCGCACTCGAGCAAAGGCGGTGAGCAGCAAGCCCATCTTCAACGCCGGAACGGAAAGATTCATGAGAGATTGGAGGTCTGGTATTGTGACTATCACCGTCCGAGACCAACGACACAGAGAGCATGACCCAATCTTGGGTGTTGTGCCTCTGAGGCTATCAGACATTCTACAGAAAAGTTCTCAAGTTACGAGATGGTACCCCCTCGATGGTGGCATTGTAGGCATTCCAATACCCTCCCAATCCAAGATGGAACTAATGTTTTTGTAAAGGGATTCGGCCGTGTCCGCATTTCTCTTCTGTTCCGGAGTATAGAAACGAGGTTACCGCCTAGTATGCTCGGATGGGACGTTGGTACTTTTGAATTCACGTCCGCTAAGATGCTTGCATTGAACTACCATAGCCATGCTAAGCTGAAACTGCGGACTGGCGGCAGCACTGGTTCCATATCCAGGACACAGTGTCGAAGTCTTGCAGAGGGCGATGGGATGTACTGGGACCTCAGAAAGCAGGACGGAAAGAACGATGTCAGGCTTCCAGTCAAGTTCCGATACCGGTCCCCGGTGGTGTTTGAGTTCCACACCGCCGGTAAGCGTGGCCCAACCGCCTACGCTATCATCTGGTTGCACCAGCTGGTGGACAATGAGAACACTCCTATCAACATCCCTATCTGGACAACCAAGAACGGTGCGCGTCTGACACAGAATTACGTTACGGAAGAGAATTGCAAGGGTTTGGAAGGTCTTGAAGATCTTACAGAGGTCGGTCGTCTTCAGTTCCGCTGCCAGTTCAAAGCCGGGACGGACGAATCTCACGAGCAGTTTGTGGTGGACGATGAAAGCCGTGAAACTTACGAGACTTGGGAAGCCTGTCTTGCCGAAGGCGTACGCAAGCGGAGGGTCACGAAGGAAGTGCCATCGACCGTACAAGAGCTCCATGAGAAATCTTTGACAGAAGGGCGCGATGTGCTGAAGGATGCCGACCCTGAGGAGAGGAGGAAGTGGCTTGATAAGAACGGCGCCGACTGGAGTGGTGCGTTTGGCGAAGATCCGAAAGCATACATGGACTCAAATGGTCGGAAGAAAGCGGAGCCGGGAGTAGACCGACCCCTCCATGATCCCTACAACCCAAGCTGGCACGATGACAACATGGATGATGACGACAATGACGACAATGATGACTCGGACTCAGATGACGAAGACCTCGGCGTCAAAGACGGCACCAAGACCGCTTTCGCGAAGAGCATGAGTCAAGCGAACGGTGCAAAAGATTTCGACATGCCAAACGGCGGTGCCATGAACGCGGAAGTGACGCAGGAGGTGGCGAACAAGAAGAGTGAGAAGAGGAAGCAGAGGGGTCTGAGGCAATGGAAGCCTGTTCGGAACGTCGTCTTCGCCAAAGACGAAGCTAAATTTGCGCTCAGGCGGGTCAAACACAAGATGACTGGAGGTCTGGGCGGTAGGGAACCGGGTGTGGAGACCGAAGTGTAAAAGCGTATCGGTCTTTTATAGCATTCCGCTACTGGGCTTGTGCATTGGACTTTCCACATGGCCAAGTCTAGGGTTGTATAGAATCTCAAGCGTTGCCAGGGCGTGTTGTCTCTGTTGCACCAAAGCCGACTGTATTTTTGCGCGGCTACCTTGAGAGTGACTTCTTTCGTGTTTCATAATAGGCATCTCATATGCCTAATCGTATTGATGGTTGCGCAGCTCGTTTGTACAATATCCATTATTCAGCCTCTCACCATTACCAGCCAGAAGAGTTTGAGCAACCCTAGTTGTATCATCTTCAGAAACACCGTCCATAACCCTAATGCCCGACTTTTTTTGATGAGCCCACACATTTATCAAAGGAGGCCGTAACCCGCCTCGCTGGCTTCCGACGAGTCCTCCAACGTCCACACCCATTCTCGCCGCCGTTTCCTACACCCTCGTGCCGCGATCTCCGAACGGTCCGCATGATCTTCGCTCCCACTGTGTGACTCCGTCTTCGATGTTCGTTCGCGGTTATCATCTCTAGTATCACCAGCGATGTGGCTTCGAACCTCTTGCTCAGGCACCTCTTCGATGTCCGGGAGAGTTCTTCCGGCCGGCACGACCTCCTCCAAAGGGGAGCGGTACGAGACATGTTTGATGTCCGGGAACAAGCGGCGCTGTGTCCGTGCTGACGTCGCCGAGAAATGCCGTCTCGGCAGCGGACCATTACGCAAGATGCCTCTGATGCCCAGAGGAATCCGATATGGAGCCTGATGTCCGTATGGAGATGCCAGCGTGCGGATGGGAGACTGCGATGCCTTTCTTGCCGTTCGGGACGTGGGTGGTGGTGTGGATGGAGAGCTTGCGGTCGAGTGACGGTGGGGCTCGTATGCGTTGACGTAGGTATTCCGCAGAGTAGGGGAGTCCGCGGTGGCAGCGGACCTGAGCCCCGTCGTCGATGTGCCGCACGTGAGAGGCACCGTTGATGTGGTGAGAGAGAGCTTGGGTCGCTTGACGGGAGGAGGCCGTGTGTTGGTGTCGTGGGAGGGAGGTAGGGCTACGATCGATAGGCTCGGGATTGCTCCCACTGCCGGTCCTGTGGTGGGGTCGGTACCAGACTCGGGCCCGAAGACAGGGCTGCTGGTCGGGAGTACATGGGTTTGTAGGTCAGGGTGCATCTGGAGGGTGAGCATACCGAATCGACAGACCAGACGACGTGGTGGGGGCTAAGAAAGGTATGGGTTTCGGGGCAATCAGCCTTGGACGGGCGCAGTGCTAGACTTCTTCCGACATCTAAAGGTCAAGAGCTGCGTGTGGGAGCTCTTGAGTGCATGACTGCTAGGCAGAGATGGGGAAGCACGGCCGTTATGTAGGTATGGAATGGGAGAACACGAAAGACATGACGTGCCGCTTCATCCTTCAAGAAAAGTCAAAGAAGTTTATTCTATTTTCCTGTTGGTACCGGAATAGAGAACACATATAGATGTAAGCATGAATCGTAACTGTACGACAAAGTGGAAACGGATACATGAATTAGTATCAGCCAACGCCGGTTGTTGTCCTCCACGATCTCATCTGGATCTGCTGGGCCCCGTGTTGGCACTAGGAGGGAATATTTATAGCTCCCAAAGGAAGCAAGAATGGGACCCCAAATGTTGGGCATACGCAAGCATCGACCAACTTGCGAAGAGTACGAGGGCAGTCGTCGTAGCGCCGTCCCCTTCACTTTCCCTCAAATCTGGGTTTTCCATCTTTTCCACCTTTCCATCATGTCTTCGCCTTTGACAGTAGTACAGCACGATTAAAAATTAGAATTGTTGTTATTATTATCATGACTTTCTCTCTACCGTATCTCCACCCTACATCTGGAGCTGGCCGTACTGTAGAATCCAAAAATAAAAAAAGCCGATGTACAGTAAAGTTGGTCGGTAGGGCTGCAGGGCTTACCTTACCTTACCTAAGGTAGGTACTGTACCAGGTATTTGTCCCTTTACAAAGGTCGTCTTCAGTCCTTCATAAGGCAACATCATAGCGATCTACAGTACCTTACAGTACGGAGGAACGTTATAGATCACTCTTCCAATGGGTACGGTACCTAAGCATTTTGCTGTCCACAGCCTTCCTTCACTGAACCGAAAGACGCGTGGTCCCAGGAGGCACGCGCAGTCTTGAACTTTGGCTCTTGGGCTCCTTGGCTCCATAAGTGATAAGCAACAAGCTGAGACTGTTGTAAAGCACGGCATAACTCGACGCACTTGCTCAGCCCTTCCCACAATAACACGTCGTTAAGCTTGGGATGGTCCGAGGATGACAGAGCAATGTCTAGCCCCGAAGGTACCCAAAAGGAATGACAACCGGGTCATCATACATTTCGTGAGCTCCCGGGTGGACTGATGTAAGGGGAGACTCTTGGGTGATATGATCTGATCCATGTCAGGACTATGATTGCTTCTACGCAGCAGTCTTTGAAGCCGAAAACCCCGCCTTGAAGTCATTGCCACTCGCGGTGCAGCAAAAACACATCATCGTAACCTGCAACTACGAAGCTCGCCGACAGGGACTGTACAAGCTTCAGCTGATTCAGGAAGCGAGGAAAGTCTGCCCAGATGTGATCATTGTGCTCGGCGAGGACCTTACGCGCTTCCGGGATGCATCGAAGGCGCTATACAACTTCCTGCGAGCATTCGCCTGGAGCAAGCAGGTGGAGAGACTGGGCTTTGATGAGGTCAGGGTGGTACGAACTTGCTCGGTAGCGCCCTACTTACTATCTCGACGTAGGTGTTCATGGACGTCACGGACATGATCAACTACAATATCGATCTGCTAAACCACAATGATCTTGGCGGCTCCTTCTTCCACCTCGATCGCAATGATCCAACCGTTGGCTTTTCCTACGACGCTTCAAGCTTCGCGGGCCACACGTATCCTGCAACATCTGCGCAACCGATATCGCCGCCTTCGTCAACGCCTACCTCACCGCAAACTCTAGATGCAGACATGCTGCACATGCGACTTCTCCTCGGCTCTCATCTTGCGCAGCATCTTCGGCACCAGCTCGAGGAGCACAAACGATATACGTCTACTGCTGGCGTATCCACCAACAAGCTCCTATCTAAGCTCGTAGGGAGCGTCAACAAGCCTAAAGGGCAGACGACGTTAGTGCCACCATACGAAGCGACGGACGGGAGCGAGAGTAACGTGACCAAGTTCATGGATGACCATGAGATCGGCAAGGTGCCTGGAATTGGTTTCAAGTCTGCGCAGAAAATCCGGCAGTACATTCTCCAACGACAGCCGATTTGATCTGCCTGGATGAGGTAAGAGGAAACTCACTCGACGTTCGGATCGCGGAGCTTGAGAAATGTTAATCCACTACCTGCCAATTGATACTGACAAGTGGCGGCGCCAGGTTGATGGGATAATTGGAGATGGGATGTCTAGGGATCTTTCGCTGCAATTGTGCTGATCCTCATTGGCACCATTTGATTCTTGAATTAAGGCCCGATCACAGTGCGGATTGGTCGTAGTGCTTGCTGCTATGTCATTCGCCTCCGCTGTGTTATTCTCCTCACTTTATCATACCTATAGTCTCTCCTATGGTGCATCATATCCTCCCGATCCACAGTCCTGGGTGTCTTGTACATTCGCAACTCACTAGGCCTGCTTCCTCTACATTCCTTCTGTCCCTCCCCCGCTCTGTATAGGAGGGCTTCATGTTGTTATGAACATGTTCGGGTCTGCTTAGATCGACCTCACTATCATGAGACTACCAAACACATACGGTATTTAGCTGATGACCAAGGTACTTTGTACCTAGGGTTGTAGTAGCAACAGCGAATTCAACAACAGACGGTCTAGAAGACCACAATACCTACAGGTATACTTAAAACGCTACCGCAAAGAGTATACCAGGTAAATAGAGAGAGGTTTCTACGCAGGACATTCATCAATGATAACCTTGGGTTTGACATGCGTATTTACTAACTATCTTGAAAACAGTGATCAGCGAATCGCCGTGGGGGGAGAAGCGGGCATGAGCTTTGAGGCTGATAGCGAGATCTCGGCGTACAAATCGAAGTGAGGTTGTCAGTTTTGAATGAGGTGAAAAACCTATTGACTCTGAAAACCCCACGGCAAGATTTAGGTGCATCTCACGCTGATTTGGCAGTGGCAATATGAGAATTGTACTTCGATTCACTGTTCACACGCATCAGCATCAGCATGCTCATCCCAAATCCAGTCACTGCTCTGGACAGTCTGTACCCTGTGCCAATGGCATTCACTCTCCATTGAAGACAATTCATGTTGCCCTCAATTCAGTGAGATAAGAACAATCCTGCTTCTGCTCATATCACAGCGTCTCCCTCAACCTACTCTTCAGTCCAAGCCAATCACTTGTTGTATCCTGAAAGCTTCCCTCGTGCACACATTACAGACCGATAGCCTGAGCTTGTGTTTGCGATGGCTTCATCCTTCTGTACAGTCCTGGACTACCTATGCCGGCCAAATCCCGAAGTATCCAGCAGTCCACCAATCTCTCTCACGCTCACGGTAAACCCCAAGTGGGATCCGATTGAAGGGGTTCGACCATGGGAGGATTTCACCTACGAGAACCTCGTGTCCAGATACAGAAGTTCGCTCCAAAGGTCCATCGCAACTTTTGATCCCAACCAACTCATCAAAAGGGGTCACCTTAACGAAGTTAAGAACGAAGATACTGTGACCGCACTATTTATAGTCAACAACATGCTTCCAGTGAACAACGCACTTTACGAGATCGACAAAGGTTTCCAGTATGGTCCGGGTTCAAAGTTCTTCAGGTTTCAAGAGGACGGCTCGCCAGACTGGGGCTTGGGAAGGAAAGATTGTTTGAACGAGGGATTATCTACCCTTCGCAATTTCTGCCCCGGTGACTTCAAGCTCTCTGCTAAGTGGACGGCCGATGGCTTACTCGGAGCAACATGGAAAACCTATTCCAGAATCCCTTACTTAAGGGACAAGGCCAAACCGCTTGAGCAGGTTCAGAACTACGCCACAAATCTCAAAACACGATACACATGGATTCTCACAGAGTTCGAGCTGGTTGTGGTCCGGGTTACGGACTCGATCGATGACCCTCGTTCACCGAGACCATCTCGGAACACCAGTCACCGCCGCGTGATATCGGACGCATCAGCTGTGTCTAGTGCCCTCAGCGCTATGCCCATCGACACATCCCTTCACAGCGAATACCTCGGCAGTACCTCTGGGACAAATCCGGCTCCCCTCGAAATCGCAAGGATACCATGGTCGGCAGGATCGGAAGTGCCACCAAGGAAGCAGTTGACGATCAACTTGGCCTTGTACTGTCTCGCTCGGCTTGCTTTGGAAGGCGATAGTTCAATATCAACTTCATACCCCCCGCTTGATCCTAGATCATCGTTGGTGCCCGAAAAAGCCATCCAAACGGGTCCATCCTCTCGGGTGGGGTCAAGCAACACAGCGGAGATAATCACGTACTGGATCCCTTCGGAAAGAATCGCATGGGATGTGATACGCAGGGATGTCCAAGTGTATCTTCCTGGGGCTACAGTGCGACAAGGTCTTCGCAACGGCGAGCAGGTTTCTCTTGTTGAGGCTGGACCTGTGGATTATAGGCAATTTCAGGATATGGTGGCGGATCTCACGGCGGATACAACAGCATGGAACAGAGAAGGAGGAGATTACAGGAGTTCGGCGACCCACAGAAACCGGGAGGCTTATGGAAGGTCTATATGGTAACGCTCGTGGTCGGTTCACGTTGGAGGAGGACCAAGAGTGTGGTGAGTCCCGTCTGGAAACTCCTTTGGTATCGTTGCTGATATCCCTATTGCCCTTGGCACATATATATAGTACCTGGTAGATAATGCAATTCAACGGATGGGCGCGTCACGCTTCGACAAAGAACTTGTCAGCAATCTCGTAGAAACCAATAATGGAAATGCGGCATCAGGTCTTGCAGTCGAGAGCAGAATGCCGAAATCTGTAGACAATTATCTAGCTCGAGGGAAACTGCCGGTTTCAAATTCAGGAAAGTCTTTTAAGGTATTGCCATGATACCATGTTAGTGGCAGCAGTGGATTGACATGTACTCCACTTCAAGACGAGACACTCACAGCATGCTGAGTAGAAGGTCAGCACTGACCTTGCATTGAAAATGTTATCCAATCTTTACGCGAACCCTAACTTACCTCCTTATAGAGTACGTTAGGTACCTTACCTAAGGTAGGTACGAAGTACAAATAATAACAACAAGACCACCAGACAACAGAATGTGTTGACAACAGACAGAGTGAAGCAGTCTCACTGCACAGCTTGAAGTTCTTACGACTTTCCTTGAATATTGATCATTCTCATGTACTAGAAACCAGGAGATGTTGTGGCCGCTTCATGTCTTGGTTCACGATCATCTCTGACATTTGGCGCTGACCTCACTGTTCGACATCCACATCTCCCATGATCCGTGCCCAAGTCAACATGATAAATCTATCAGGCAGATACCCTGTTGGCCACTCTCGCACTTTCGATGAACCTCTGCGGTTTTCCAAGCAGCCCCTGGCTATTGGTGGATCAGGACAAGTGTACAAGGCGAAAACGAGAGATGGCCGTGGATACTTCGTGAAAATGGCAAGTCTATATCATTTCTCGCAAATTAACTTACTGACATGGCACCAAGTACAAACCTTACACCGAAGCTGACATGGCATGGGACCGTAAACGGTTACTGAAGAAAGGTATCACGGTTTCAGATGCTGATCTCGACAGCTGCTTCAATCTTTGGCATCGAGAAAGTCGTGCCTACGAACACATTGATCGTTACATCCCGGGCCCACAACGCTCGCTTTACCCTGAATACTATGGTACTTCAAGAATTCCGCACTGTCGGTGCCCTGCCGGGTGGCGATACGCCTCTCCCGATCAAAGCATGGTCTGTATCATTGTTCTCGAGTTATTCGAGGAACCACGATCTCGTAAAGTTCCAATTGATTTGAGCTTAAGCACATTGTCACTCCAGATGGCTAAAGAACTTTACTCTGGAATGAAAGATCACAAGTACATCCACATCTTTATCCATCTCTGCGAAATGCTAGATCCTCTGCACCAAACCGGAGTCATTCACGGTGATATCAAACCGGAAAACCTCATCAACTGCTCGGTCGCAGAGATCGCGGTACTCTGTGACTTCAGTATTGCCTGGGTTCATACAAACGGTCGGCCTTGTCTTGATCGATTTCAGCACAAGCCAACAACGCTTGAAGAAGACATCGAGGGAGAGCGTGAAGGTATGAAGGATATGGTAATTCGGTATGGGCCGCAATCCTTCTCCCTAAACCCGCGCGCTAACATCCAACAGGGAAAGTGCAGAATGCGAGGCGAATCAACTTTTGAGGAGAAAGTTTCAAGCACTAGCAGATTGCCATCGCTGCGATGCAGTGATGAGGGAGATCGTATCGACTCATGACGCCTTGACCTTTGGTGAGCCAAAGGAGATAATGCTAGTCAGGGATGCACGGCTTGTTCCAGGCATGGGTGCGGAAGTTCTAGGGGGTCTTCTGGGTGGGGCAGGCGCTCCGAAAGGCATCGGAGCGAAAATCTGGGGGCTGATTAACGGCATCGATGATACCGAACTAGGAAAAGCTAGAGATGTGCCGAGACAGATCAGCATTGAGGACAGCTACATCCGCCTGGACACATTCGACGAGGTCAAGAAGGAGCTCAAGATGCTTGCTGGGAGTCTGATCAGGAGATTGCGGACAGACCTTACCGAAGAGGACACTGACGTCGATATTCCAACAGATGAAGATGCTGCCTCATTTACGGAGGCGTCGAGAGGGAAAAGAAGGTGGCTTGCTCATCCCCGCACACTGCGTCTGTCGACGCGACCTCGGCCGCCCCGCAACCCGGATGGTAGCCGTGCGAGATGTTTCAATCGGATGTCACGCTCGCTTCCTATGCCGACCTTTGTTTTCAGTCTGACCGAGAGTGTCGAAATTCTAGTAGACAAACTTATCAGCGAGGCTCTGATTCCGACTTTCCGTAAAATGCATCCTGAGAAATCTGGGTGGAACCTGAGTCTTGTCAACGTCGCTGCCACGAACATGGCTGAAGCTGCGACCGATGAAAGGGACGGAATCGGCAGAGACATTGGTCGGATGTTCAGAAGGCAGGACAGCGTGCTGAAGGAATGGAAGGTAGATAGTAGGAACACGGCACCTTCCGAGGGCGATGAAGAGAAGCACCAAGAGCTCGGACCGGAGGATGCGCCTGGTCTGTCTGATGGGGCCACAAGGCACGAAGGATCGTGCGAAACATCACATGACTGGGCAGGCTCCGAAGATCTCATCGAGCCGAGCCAAGATTGCAATACTGATGAAGGCCTGTGGGGCTGCGAAGAGCTTGACTCTGGATCTGGGGATACCTGCGAGACTTGTGGAGCCCTCATACCGACATTTGCGATGGCGGCCCACTTGAGGTATCATACGTTGCCAGACTGAGCCTTAGGCGGTACCACTAGGTAACTCACTTATCGAACCATGAAAGGGTACATTAAAGCTCGGAGGGACCGAATAGACCACCCAACTCGCCTTCTGCCCACGCTCAGCGGAGGTAATTCGGGTCAATCGTACGTTCGGCCCTTTTGGAAATCCATGAATGCATCCAAGACTATTATCTGCATGTTTGATATATACATATATTGAACAAGATGCATTCTTAGCATACCTAAGGTAGAGTCATGATCATTAGGGTATGGCTACAAGAAACAATGTAGGGCCGCAGAGCTTCGACCCTGGAAATCTCCCAGGAAGATTGTATGAGGGCTGATCTCAATACTATTGTCTTCGAATATATAGATCCGTCTATATCTTTGACGAATCTCACGTTCAGCCAGAGATCTCTGCAGCTCGAACAAATACGTGCCTGCAACGACAACTCTCATGGCGCCAATATAATTACTCCTAGACGAAGTCAATCATACCCTCGCATTACAATCATGGCACTTAAATCTAGAGTCGCGACTTCTGTTATGCGAACCATGAAGGGCAGTTGTATCAGTATCTCGTATTATCACTGTTCACATGAGCAAGCGGCACAAAAACACCCCATATCTCAGAAGAATAAAACGTCTTTTGGTTATGGGACAGGACTGGTGACAGTAGACGAGCAAGGGTGGCTTGGTGAGATTGTGCCATTTGCGACAAGCTGTAACATTAGATGCAGCTCACCAATCATATATGGCCATTCCTCTGCACTCAAGCGGCAGCATGAAACTTCAGGCGTATGGTAAACAAGCAACATAGCATCTGACCCAAGCATTTATCGCCACTGTAATCGATTTCTAAGTTTATCTTCAACTTACCGCCTCTTTCCACCACGCCACACAGCCCAGCACGAAAATGACGACCATGGCATCCTGCACGACCGTGTTCCAGATCCCACTGTACCTGCCCACCAGACCCAGATACCCCTGATACGGCTCCGGTAAGAAGCCGGCCACCGTGCCCAAGAGCCCCGACCGACCGACCCGCCCTCTTTCCACGAAGAACCTCGAGCTCTGCAACACGAGCTCGGCCGTGGCGAAAACCCAGAAGAACCGGACCCCGACGTCGACGGCGCCATTGCCTGAACTGTCGACGAACCCACTCGTTGTTCTTGCCAATCGCGAGCCGCTGAACGCTGTCACGCTCGTGATGTAGATGCCCAATGCCAGTGCAAAAACGGCATGCACAATCTTCCACATGTAGCCATATTGGTCGGTCTGGCTGGGAGCCTGTTGCGCCTGTGCGCCGGCGCCGCCAAACATGGCTGCTAAGCCGGGGGGTAAGCCGTCTGTGCCGCCGCCGCCACCGCCGCCACCGGGCCCGCCACCGCCAGCCATCATCTGCTGCAGGATGCGCGAGAACGGATCTTCTCCTCCGTCGCCCAAGCCCATACCCATGCCCGTACCCATGCCCACTCCAGCTTGTCCCTGCTGCTGCGGTTGCGGTCGTTGCTGCCTCTGTTGATCCTGCAGGAACGACAGGTCCGCCGTCGCGAATGGGCTATCCTGCGCGTTGTTGGTGATGCTCCCTGGGGAGCTGTTCCCCACCATCATCTGCTGCAGCTGCCGCTGGAATTGTCGGCCGACGTCATTCCCGGGCGTGAAGAAGTGTTGGCTGATGTCGACTTCTTCTGGGTCGGTGGAGCCCTGCGGGGCGTCTCTCGCCGTCGTCGAAGAGGCGCCCGCGGCCGGGGGGAACGGAGAATTGGGGAACGACTCTGCGGCGGGTGATTTGGTCAGCCTTGACAGGTGCACTGATGAGATTGCGAACCGGCTAGATGTGACCACAACAGGACTCACCGGGCTCGGCGGGACGGCCGCTAAGTGATGTGATTTTGTCCAACCTCGCCGATCCACCTGCGAGGATCTTCGCCTCACGACGTTCTCGGCGCAAGCGTGCTTGCTTCTGAGCAGGCGATTCCTCCATCGAAGCTGATGACTGGGCGGGTGGCGAGGATTGGTCCGTTGTTATCTTCGTCGTGGAGCAGACTATTGCTTGACTGTTGATCTTATATACCACTGTATTGGGAGCAGGACGTGCTAGCTAGATGGCGGGAATGTCCGCTCAAACCCCAATCTGTACACATACCGTAATTATAGACGAATTGTGGTATCAAGAATAAGTTGATCGAATGTAATTGTATTTCAGCCCTTTCTTTACTTCAATCATTGTGTCTATATACAAATGCAACGCTCCATACCTGCCAATGTCTTCTACGAGTTCTGATCGACCTACCTATCACAGCTGTTCAAGGCGTTGCCCGACTCATACTAATCAGTCGTTTGACCCCAACCTGAACAGTTTTGTCAGTGTCAACATAAGCCTCTCAACCCCATTTTGGGCGTAAATACTCACCATCCAATTCCCACATTCATCCGTCTTGTTCGTCATTATGTCCACGTGGATCGCTTGGGCTTGTTCGTAGTTCCTTGCTTGAAGTGCCTCAGCCAATTCTGACATACTCTCGACCGTATCCGGCTTTAGTAAGTCTTCATTGTTCAGGTGGTCAAACAAGATGTTCAGTCGCTTCTCTGCATCTATGACATGGGATTTGAAAGATGCCGGGGCTCGAGACTTCACTCGTTGCATGTCTGCGTTTAGGATCTCAAATACCGATTGTGCATTTGCGGGAATATGCGATCGATCTCCGACGGCTTAAGGCAGAATTCCTTAGCTTCTGATATGCTTGCCATGAGCCGGTGATGGGTGAGAGACTTACGGTATTTGGGTGGCACAGGTGTAGCAGTTGCACCGCGCAAGGACTGGGCGGTCCTAGGCCTAGAGACCTGTGGACCACTTTGAGGGAGGCCCTGAGGAAGACCTTGGCTGGCTTGCTGTTGGGAGGTCGGACCTGGCCGATATGAATTTGCTACATTTTGATGCTGATTGAATTGACTTTGCTGTGGTGCATAGGGATTGCTAGGTGTTGAACCCTGACGTTGGCTACCAGATGAAGGCGGGTGCATCAAAGAAACTGGATGCGTTGAAGGCGTACTCGATGGCGGAGCTGGTACTGGTGCGTAGCGATTGGACGGCGGTGCACCAGAAGGCGGGGTGTTATACGGTGAAGAGCCACGGGGTATCGCAGGTAGCTGGTTGGTTCCGCTGTTATGTGGCTTTATTTGCTGATGCGCATATGGATTTGCAATGGACGACGATGGCCGGTCTGGATTCTGGTACGGTTCAGGGATCCCTCCTGCAAGTGGCGACCCCATTGTTGGCGGTGGCGCTGACCCCTTCGGTGGAGGCGGGAGTGAAGGGGTCGATCTTTGAGTAGCACCCATAGACGGACCAGTCGCCGGAGGAGAAGCGAGGTTCGGCTGGTTAGGGAAAGGCGAGTTGATAGTTGAGGCGCTCATACCAGGTGTGCCACGCCGCGATGTAGGCGGCTTGAAGAAGCTGTCAGGCATATCATTCCAGTTCGTCATGTTCGTAGCTTTCGATGGTGCAGGAATTGATGGTGAAGAATTGAAGCTTCTAGGTGGCGGGCCAAGATTGTGGGTTGGATAAGAAGCACCGAGAGATGTCGGAGGACCTACGCCTGGAACCTGTCTTGGCTGCTGGACTTGGGTATACCCCGAAGGAGCGTAAGGCCCACTGTTCAGTGGACCGTAAGGATTGGGTGGTTGGGCAGTGGATGCGGGTCCATAAGATCCTGCAATTGGTGGATTGGTCTGCATCATTGGAGGCTGTTGGGCCAGTGACCCTGCAGACGCTGCTTGAACTCGCTGGCCGGTTCCGAGTGCGGTCGCCGGCTGCTTTGTTACAGGGCGAGGGGCTTCCTTCCTCGTTGCTTGCCTAACCCGAGACTTGGCAACCTCTGCGGCTGGATACCCAGTGGGCAGGAGGTCGAGATATTTCTCAGCAACTTGCAATTGCCCGTGTGCGGCTACAACTTCAGCATATTCGGTATATTTGTCGTAGAGAGCCGCAAGTTTCCACCCTGACGCACTCTGCTGATCCTTGTCTTCGAACTGGGCCACTTGACGAAATATCGTGACTTTTTCAATCAACTTCTGGAGAGAACGAACGTGGACTGAGAAATTCGAATCCATGTTGGACTCCTGTGCGCCCGAACGCTCCTGCTCCTGTAACTCTTCGATCCAGATCGCCACCACCTTTTCAAGTTTAGTCCCAGCAAGGTAGCAAAACGATGCGTCTTTTCGTGAACTACTGTCCCCTCCGGTCTCCTTTCTTTGCTCTTCTAGCCGATCACCAAGGGCTTCGCAAAGATCTGGAAAATCCTTCGCGTCAGCGAACGTGCATAGGGTAGCCATGACTTCTTTCCAACTGCTTAGGTCGGCATTGTATACAATATCCCAAAGATTCTTCCCGACCACCGAGGCTAGTAGACGAAGGTAGTTAGGTTCTTGTGACTGCTTTGTGAAGTACGCTTTCTGTGCCTTGTCAATACACGCCTGACCACCACAAATCGCAATCATAAACGCATCTGATAATCGGTCCTCGTGAAGGCATATGTCTAGCGCCTTCTCGAACTGACCGAGCATTAGGGCTCGAGTAATCCTACGGTCGGACTCGGACTCCTGTCCGGTGTAGATCTGAAACGGGTTATTGGTCTTTGCTCCCTTGGTCGCGGCAAGATCGGAAAGAAAATTGTCTCCTTCAGCAGTGTTGTCAAAGAACGCTGAGAGACGGTTGGCCTTTTTCGTCAGAGCTACGTTGCTCTGCTCTCCACTTGAATTTCCGCCGCTTCCATCAGTTAACCCAAGCTTTGCAAGGCCATCGGCCGCCTCATCTATATCGGCCGAGAAGCCAAGATAATCGATAAGCTCTTTACGAGGGTTGTTTGAAATCAATGTCCGAATGACCTTCCAATCAGCTTTCTCATCATCCGTTCTTGTTTCCGCAATCTCTGTATCGCAGATGCTTTCCAGACTATCTTCGCTAAGTGCTTTCTCGAACTTCTGGGTAGCTTTGCCGACTTCAGGGTCCACTTCAAAACACGATATATGAATCGTAGACTTCCCCGTGTGCGTCGATTCAGGATCGGCGAGGCCATATTTGACGATCTTGCCGCCAAATCCAAATGACGCCCCGCAAGGACGCTGAAGCCACTTCGGCGGTTTTAGTAGCGTGAAAGTGGCCCCCTGTGGCTGCGTTTGTGCTTTGTTGAAGAAGTCTTCGCCATCCACGGATTGACTTTGGACACCAGCTACCGGCCCAGGTTCAGATCTTGTACTTTGAATGGTCTGAATTGCTATTTTACCATCGAACGACGCGGTCGCAAGGAGGGCCGGATTGTGCGGATTCCACCGAGTTTGGAATGTCCAATTTGTGACCACGGGGAACTCGCCATATGGCTGACCAGTTTGAGTGTTCCAGCAGATGGTTCGGTTGTCCTTACCACAGGATAATAAGAGGTCGCTGTCTTGAGGACACCATGAAACTGATAGCACTCCCTGCTCATGGCCCCGTAACGTCTATACCAGAATCAGCAACAGTGGTCCCAGCGAGAGAACCGACTACAATCCTACCGTTGCTGGCGCGTTCGTATTCCTGAGATCCCACACCAAGATCAACGGATCCGTGTCAATAGGAATGGCAGTTATCAGTTTGGTCGGCTACAGCCAACGTCAGCATCTTTTTGCGGAGAAACAAGACTTGTTGTTGACCTTATCCGGGTCCCAGGCAACCGCACTGACTGCCTTCCTGCCGAAATTGTTCAAAGTCAAGCTCTCCTTTTTTGCCTTGACATCCCACACAGTAACAAAACCACCACTACTGCCAGTTACTATAATATGCGGCACCTTCTTGTTCCAGTCCAGACACTCGAAGTCATCTGCTCTTGCGGCAGTGTTACCAAGACGGAAAGGATTTGTGACATTGTTGAGATCGGATATGAAAAGCTTCCTATACATTAGCAGATCACAGTATCGCCACTAAGAAGGGCGCCGCACCTCGCCCTTTGCCCCAGCTGTCGCCAACAATTCTGTCCTAAAGGGGTTGAATTGTAGCGCTTTAACGGCGCCGCTGTGCATCGACGTTCGCGAGATGTGAGCATCGCTAGGTATTATGAGTCAAGCACCGTTTCATGTGTGGGTTTGAGCCAAACCTTTCTCCTGACATAAGTTTTTTCCCGTTCCACAAATCCAGTGAGCCATTCTCCAGAGCGCCTGCTATAACCCCACTCGAGAACTCGTCATTACTTCGACCCCAAGCAATGTCATGGAACCTGCCAGTGGAAAGCAGTGAGAAATTGCCAGACAAAGGCGCCAGGACATCAGGCATGGTCGATCAAGCTTACCTCGAGTCGGTACTTATGCTCGCGGTCGGCTGCAACTCAGCAGTCTGCTCGAGGTTGCCTAGGTCCAAGTTCCATAGCTCCAACTGGGTGTCGTTGGAGAAATCGGCATCAACAGCCCCAGCCCTAGTACCGGTAGCAATCCATGGCAAAGCCGTGCCGGGCGACCAGGCGAATGTAGCCGTTCGAGGAATCTCCCGCAGGCGGACCATAATGGAAAGGGAGATGACGGGACAACAGTCAGGCTTGATTGACTCCTAGATGACCTTAGAACTCCTCGAACGCCGGCCCTGACCTGCGAAGCTTCAGTGTTGCAATTGATGTGCCGGGCACTCGAGAAGGAACGCCTATGTAGAAGCCTTGTCAAGGGAACAGCTGTGCTATGCTGATCTCATCAGTTAATTCTGGGGAATGTTCTGAATGAATACACGTAACATTTCCGATTGTGGCTTCGTCGAAAGTTTATGTTATTTAACGTTGACGGTACAGTAATATTTACCTTACTTTGAGTACAGTAACAAGAATGCCACCATGCTGAGTTAGGTAAGGTAAGATAATTTTTAGGGGTTATGTAAGCCAGCCGTTATGCATGCTGCGCAGCATGTGTGATCACTGGCTCTGATAGAGAATTGCGCACCTTCTGGACGTTGGTTTTGGGTGAAAGTTGCGATTACATATCTTAAACGTCAGGCAACAGCCTTCGGCTGTGCTGTGTCATCTTCGCCGGGCATCAATGACCGAAACTGCACGTCTCAAAGCTACTGTATATGTCGGAGGCCTCGACAATGCGGTCAGTTCGCGGACCCTTGCGGACGCCTTCATGCCTTTCGGTGAGATAGTTGATGTCTCATTGCCTAAACCGGAACTTCCTTCTTCCACCGATCCGCACCGCGGCTTTGGATACGTGGAGTTCGAGCTGCCAAGGGATGCTAAGGAAGCTATCGACAACATGGATCAAAGCGAACTTTACGGGCGAGTAATCAAGGTAGCACCAGCAAAGCCCCAGAAGGAGAGTAACGAGGGATTAGGTAGCAAAACAGCGATTTGGGAGCAGGTAAGGGCTACGGGCAGTCTCCTGAGATCCGAGACTGGGGTGTTTCAAGGGCGCTGCTGACGCTATGGCTAGGAGGGCTGGCTTGCGAAGCACGCCGTTAGTGAGGAAGACAGGCTAGCTGCTGAAGGAATCAAGGCAGACTCTAGTGTGAGAGCAGAGGATCCCATGCAAGGACTGGAAGAACTGGACGTTGCCGGACCAAGGCCCGAGTGATCAATCTTCAATGATGAACCTTGATCATGTGTCTGGGAGCTTGCGTCATGATAGAAAAGAGGGTACCTCAAGGGCCGATGGAACGGTGCAAGGCAATGCGGAAAAGAATATTGACTGCTTTCAACTGCTCTGCAATATACACACAGCCACCAGAGAACGTCACGCTGCACCAAACGCGGAACTGTTCTTCCACCCTAGAGCTAGTTCTGCCGTCCTTCGAGCCTCCACAGAATAACCGAATCGATAGCCCGAATATCACCAACATGCTTATTTGAAGTTATCGGCTCTGTTCGACTTGGTAAGGCGAAGTGATTTGTCGGACACTAATTTTTTGCCCAAAGAGTAGAACGCTGCGCCAACAGCGATCCTGTTGGGTGGCACGAATTTCACATTAGCTCTCCGTTACTCTTGTAGATCCAACGGGTCTCCTAGGATCGCTTACCCTAAGACAATGCCTATTAGAACACAAACTTGATTCAGTGTGTTTACAAACAGCCTTCAATCGAATACCCTACCGAGCGGGATCAATTCGGGTGGGACCTTCTTCAACGTTCGAAGCCGCTGCGAGATAGTGTGCGCTGAAGTCATCAACCTGTTAGTCGTATTCTCGGTATAGCTATAGTCAAGGAAATCGCTGCCCTAGTGGGCACCAATTGCAGTGGAAGCATGTAGCTGAGGTTGGTAGGGACCTGTACCGCTGTGCTCCTCTCTCTGTAATAGCGACGTCAGCGGCATGGAACGCTCTTGTTCACAGCTGGGCGTTACGCACCGGCACCGGCCGTAACAACGGGCGCGTCTGCTGCATCATGAGAATCCGTGTCGGATACATTGCTGCGGTGTTGATCGGTTCTGCCTCAGCTTGTTGCTAAACCGAGAGGACAAGCACAGTGTAAGGTACAGTATCGTAGGTTCTTCGTAGACGAGAAGAGGCGAGGTGATGCACCAGCCACAATGTGGCTCGCTTCCGAGTCTTGGAACGACTTGTGCTTCTTCAGTGATCACATTGATTGTCCCAACGCAGCTGCTTGCTACTCACCAGCGAAACCTTTGATCTACATCAATCAAAATCAACATGTCGGATAGCGAGGGGCGAGAGACGAAACCCTTCAAGTTCGTTACCGGTAAGTCTCTATCACCAATCTTTGACATCATCCGACACAATGAACGACAGCTAACGTAGCCTATGCGTCAGCGGGTATGTTCTCTTTAGCCTTGCAGTCTTTGCGGTGATCTCTCATAGAACCCTTCCGTTGAAGCGGTTTCGAGGTTGCTGCTTGCCAGTGAACTGACAGCGCACGGCTTCGGCACCAGGCTTCGACGCTCGTTTCCCAAACCAGAACCAGTAAGTGGGCAGTCATGGCACAAGGCCGGCGCGCTGCAAGTTGTCGTGCAGAGCCTTGAGGCTAACAGCTCCAATTCAGAACGAAGCACTGCTGGCAGAATTATGTTGATTACCACAAGTGCATCCTAGCCAAGGGCGAGGACTTTGCCCCGTGCCGTCAGGTTCGTCACCACAATGCAGTTGACTGGTATCTGGTCCTGATGCATAATGGTCTAGTTCTTCCTCGCATATCGATCCCTCTGCCCGAGCGCCTGGTGTGAGCGGTGGGATGATCAACGCGGTTCGTCAGATGATCCAGTTGCGTTTATGAAGTGCTCACTAATGTCTGTTCAGAGAATGGCACCTTCCCTGTCCGTTTAGATCAGTAGATGAGCAGGTGGGAAGGGCATCTCTTTTGCCGTGCCGTCGGCTTGTGTGGTGGCGGAACCTTGGACCAGCTAGTTGCTGGGGCGAATATTGTAGATACAGTGTAATGCATCTCACCCGACCTGTTATGATCTCTAGAGACTTCGAGTGGAGCCGCTAAGTCTAGACCCAACCGCGGCCTGGTATTGATACTATACATAAATGCTCGTGCCACTATCAAGTAGGGCAGGGTTCTTATTTTGGTCGGGTGAAGCGCTCGAGTATTATACAATGTTCTTGAATCTCTGCTTAACTTGCCTTGCCCACTTTACAATCAGAAGATAAAATGATTTACAACCCGTGTCACACAGCCTGCGCCTGGGCTTGTGCGAGCTCGCCCCGTGCCTGTGCCAACACCTCAGCTTCCCTTTTCCGCTTCGCGTTGACCTCTGCACTCCTGGTCGTATCCCTCTCGCTTCTCTCTCTCTGCTCTTCGAATTCCTCAAGCTCCGCTTGCTCTTCGACCGTGGCGTGGACAGGCGTCGCCTTGGTCGTTGCCATCAGCAGCGCCATTATCTCCGGCTCGCGTCGGTGCTTCAAGTCGATCGACTGGGCCCGCTCGAACGGGGTGTGTTCGGAAGGTGAGGTGGATTGGCTGGTCGAGGAGGTCGGCGCGGGTGACGAGGTCGGCGACTGCGAGTCGGGAGGCGGCGCAAAAAAGACAGTCAAGGTTGCCGGACCGCTCTGATTGGTCGTCCGGTTTACCGTCATCGGCACCGCAGGATTGTGGTACTTGAGACGTGGGAGGTAGTGCCGCCAAAACTTACGTGGGCCCAGGTGCCCATCATTCAGTTTAACCGCGAAGTCCAAGTGTATCCTCTTGACATCTTTGGGCAACAAGACCGCACCGGGGCCTAAACGTATGTCGAGGAGCTATCACACGTCCGATGTCAGTCTTGTCAATGGTTGAGGTCGTATCCAGTCCCTCGAGTGGTGCTGGGAACATACTTTCTGGCTTGAGTCAGCTTATCTATAAATGAAATTGCGCACCAACCCAGCTCGCGAAAGTACCTACTGCTCTCAACTTGCGCATACGATGTATGACGCTCACCATGGCTGTGCTATCACGCCTACCATTTTTCCATGAAAGAATTGCCATAATGGGTCCTCCGCAAGGCTCGCCTACGGTGGCCCAAACGGCGTTATGTGCATCCACGGAAAGATTTCTTCCGTAGCCACTTAACGGACATCCTTCACCGACGAACTCTACCCGTGATATTGCGTTTGTGGCGCACGCAGTCTATTAGAAGGATACCATCAAAAGTCTGAGATTTCGAGAGCTACTGTGATGCTGGCGAGATGCTATGGATTTATTTACTTGGAGTTCTGTGTGACCGTCTTTCGGTGTGAAACAGCTGCGTATCTGTCTGAGCCAGAGAACGCCCTCTGCATTGCCTGGCTCCCATGAAGCGTGGGCTGGAGTGACAAGACCCTTTTGACGGACTCTGCAAATATCACACTATGCTGCGGCGGTAGCTGGGGACAGCACCGCACGGGACTCCCAACAAGGAGATTGTATCCCAGAAGATATGACCATTGCATCAGCTCTGTGATTGCGATGTACCATTGATCCACCCATTCATTTCTCAACTTGCCTGGAGCTACTACTCCTCCTCCTTCCTTTCATACTCGGCCTCGGCCGACTTCTCCTTTCATGCGCACTCAAGTTGGTCTCGCTGTTGAAGCGCCAAGCGTTCAGGGGTCTCCGGCACCCGACATGCTTACCTCCCGGGCTGAATACCTCAACTTCAACCACTGTCGCATCTATGCTTCCGTGCGATTCGCTAGCATCATGGTCAGACCCAGCAACATCGGTGTCCTGGGCCGTTGACGACTTTGTACCCGCCAGCCGGCTCTTACGAACCTGAGCGACAAGCTCAATCCAACCACAGCCCTCGATGAGTATGTCTGTTGAGAGGACCACGTACGGAAGGCGCTCTATACTCAGCCCAACCGCGGCGGGGGAAGTCAAAGGTCCGGATCGCTGCTTAGTAACATCCCATTTCAGCGGATACGAGCCGGCGGAAGCCATACTATTGCCAATGTCTGCTTCTAGGATCACGTCAACGCCAGATTCGCGCTGCTGTAGTTGAATAGCTCTCGCCTTTTCCGTCGATGTTACGTGAGCAGCAATTGGAACGAAAGGATATGCAAGGATCACGATATCTGGATTGGTAGGCGTGATCCGAATGAGCCCGCCCAACAGTAGAGACTGGCCGGGCTTGATCACCTCCTGCTTCGGGTTCACCCGAGTGCGCATAACAAGATCCATCCTATTCTCTTTACGGACATATGCATCCAAATTGCCACGAAACAGGCCGGGGAGATCAATAAGCTCCCCTTTACCCTTGCCAAACGGAAGACGTATCGGCGAGGCAGTCGTGCCTGGTAGCGATGACACCAGTGGCATCGCGGGGAACAAGGCTTCAGGTTGTGATGGTGGTGGAAGTAGGCTATCCTTCAGCCGCTCGTCCAATCCTTCAAGCTGCTGTACCTCAATTGACTCTTGTTGTTCGTCACGTTCTGCTGACTGAGTAAGGTCCGTCCACTGAGTCTCAAGGCTTGGACTATGACGGTCATTGCTCCTGTGGCTTTGCGGCCTGCCATACTTGATTCCTTCAAGCCTTCCCTTGGGAAATACAGACTCGAACAATCTGCTTTTCCCTACATTCACCTTCCCGACCATCCAGCTCGCGCCTCCGCGACGCCAAATATCTTCTTTGATCTCTTTAGTCCACCATCCTCTGTGTGAGCTTACACACCGTACATTCCCTAACCGGAAGTCCCTGCCGGCTGCACCCAGAGCATCCCTTAGCACTTGCACCAGGTATGGCATCATAGAATCGACCTGCTCCTTCTTCGGCGCCAGGAGATCGGATCGAGTTATAATGAAACTCACTTCAGCTCTCCTGCCGCGAAGAAACTTGCCGGTCTTGGCTCGGCGATTGTGGGATCTTTGGGGGTTAAGTTCCAAGTCTCGATGGAGATTCGGGATGAGTGATAACGGAAAGTCTGCTGCGTCGATGACATGATAGATGTGGTTAGTTTTGTAGGATGACTGATAGATTGTGTCCCTTATTGACTGCAACGACGGATGATCTATGGATGTTCCGGACTGATGGTGTAGTAAACCGTGACAGCGATCACAGACGGGCAAGGAAATGGCATGTCGCTTTGCACCATCTGCGAACGCTTTAGTATCCTAGATGCCGTCAAGTTGCAGCGCCACAATGTCATGGCTCACCCGTTGCATCAACGATCGTGTTCAGCCCTAACTCACTCAGCAGTCTATCATCGGCCTTTTCTACTGCAGCCTTCAAGATGTAGTCTTCCGAAGTGCGGTTCGAGGGCTTAGAGCCGCCATTTTGGGCGCAGAAGGCTTTCACTGATTTCCTGGTTGTCGAGTAGAACCCTGCCTCCCCCGGTTTGACTGTTTGTTGTAGTGCGCCGCAGCCAGGGCATATGGCTGGTAGGCCCAGGGTTGCTTTCGAGACGATCGCATCATATTGAGACGGTGAGGCCGAAGCCCCTGGCAGAAGCTCGGGCAGCGACGGGGGTGGTAGTACTGAGGTGGACGTTATCAGAGGACGGCGTTGTGGAGTCGAGCTGTGGAGGTGTGCAGTTGTTCTCAGAAGGCTTGGGCAAAGGAAGACTGGTACAATTCTACTGCCTTGGGGAAGGGTGGATTTGGTGAGTTCTCTGCCAGCTTTGCTCAAACTGCTTCGCATCTTAAGTTGAACCCGCAGAACGCATGATGGGGTTGTGATAATATCCCGTCGTTACGTTTCATACACAGCACTGCTGTCCCTATCGGTTTTCTGTACATAACAGTCACCACAAAATATACATCAACCGGAGGTGCAAGATCCTGCAACATTTACGAATCTAACTTACCTAAGGTAGGTACCTTAGTCAAGGTAAGTTACCTTAGGTAAGGTAAGGTACCGTACTTACAGTACTGATGCGGTTAGTAGGTCTATCAATTTTGCCTGAAATTGCATCTCAGGTGGCACATCTTGACGAGACAAAATCCAGGGCCTTTCGCCCTCTCCCCAAAAAGATCTTTAAACGAAAATGAAAGGAAACGAAGACGAAGACGAAGACGAAGAATGCAGTTCCGCGGTCACACAATCTCATTGTGTATCCGCCTTTCACTTGAATTGATTAGCTACTCTTAAGCTTGACCTTTTCAAATATTAGTTGCTGTGTTTATGAGACTTTTCTGTCAAGCCTCATAACTGACACAAGCATGTGAGCCTGGAGGAACATGTGCAATATTGTTTGAGGCCGTTGGGTGTGTAGCATTTTGCACTATGAGAATAGATGCTATTACGGAACTACCCTACTGAGGTCTTCAGAACAACCTTGATTTGCTTAGAGGTAGTGCCTGTGTGAGGAGGTTGTATAAACCCCAGTGCTCTCTGTCCGATGATACCTGCAGAGATTGGCCTTGCCGCTGTACCACCTCCCGTCATAACGATAACGCCCTTATGAGGTATAAGATCATGCAAACAAACCGCCGCCTGGATGTGATGCCGAAACATAAGAGAACCTTCCAGCCAGAGCGCGGCAAGATGAGACCAGCACAGTCGCGAGAGGAAGGCATTTTGCTCGGAGAGACGCGGCTGGCTGTGTGCTTCAACGGCAACTTCGAACTTCCCCTTACCTTCAACCCCCCAGTTACGCCTGGCCTTATGCAATCTCTTTGACTCCATCGTGGCCCGCCTCGTCCTCATCACTCATGAACTCGTCGTCATCATCAAAGCCGAAGAACCTTCTCCCCGGCGTCTCGCTGGACTTTGATGTTGATGGTGGAGTCGTTACCTTCGAGCTTGATTGTTCGGCACTTTCGCTGTCGCCCTCGCTGCCATCACCAGCAGCGGCCGAGCTCGCCGCCGAGCTTTCGCTTGATGTCGTCACGAGATTATCCGTATAAGTGCCTAACTTCATCACCGCCAATACCGCTTCCCGTGTCCTCTCTGCAACTTCCTCCTTGTCCTCGACCCACTTGCCATCCACTCTCCCCTTCGATCCACTCCTGACTTCCGCTTCCCTTCGTTCCGCCAGCTCAACCACCTGCTCCCACCGCTTTCTCCGACCGTCTTTCTCTTTCTTCTCCATTTCCGGCTTCAACGACAAATATTCCGCCAGCGCCTTGGCCTCGTTGATCGTTCGCAATCGGCGTCCATCCAGGTTACGGTTGGAGCCGTTGTTTTCGCCTTGGTTCTTCTTCCGACGTGAAGACATCCGGCCACCTGCTGCCCGAAGCTGCGACCCAAACCCTCCTTTCCCTCCACATAGCGGTACCGAGAGGCGGAGTGAGAGGAAGGTATCCTCGGCGCTTGACCGTAGGGTTGAGACGGGTTCCGAGGACGACGTCACTTCCTTGTTCGAATTCGTAGTGAGAATAAAGCGGCTGCTGGTTAGGGGTAATCTCTCGGAAAGTCGAGACGTGAGGTCTGAGATGGGTGACGCCGGCGAGATGGGAAGCGAGAGAGTTGAGGGGAGGTTGAGGCCAGGGAAAGATGTAACAAGAACGTTGATCATCTCGCGCGCCATTTTCGATGATGGAACCTTGCGATTTCGCCCTCGCGCTTCGTGCGGAATCACTCGTCTGCTTTGTGACTAGACAAGAAAACAGATGAATGATGTGCAGAGATAGGTAACGTTACGGTAAAGTCAAGACACCGGATGAGGTTGGTTTATGCAGGTGTGGCTGAGCGGAAGGAAGATCCCGGATGACTAAGGTAGCATGAGCCTCATCCTCCATTCGTTCTAATTCGAAGGTAACTATGTACCGAAGTAGCTCGGCTATCACCGTCCTGCGCTAAGGGCAGGAAACCCCAAATTAACACACTCTGCAGTTTCCGTTGGTGACGACTAGAGTTGACAAAGCACCGCGAAGACCAGCAACGAAGTCCATCAATCATCAATCATCAATCGGTAGCATCATCCTCCCGCCACGATGTAGGTCATTCATGGTTACATCAAGGTCTGTCTTGGAGCAGTCGGGTTAACCTCTCAACTGCAGGCTCATCCCAAAAGCCGACCGCAAGAAAATCCACGAGTACCTATTCCGTGGTATGTGCAGTGCACGCCCTGCAAAATCCATCACTATCGCGATAGAACAACCAACTGATCGTTATTGTCTCAGAGGGTGTACTTGTGGCGAAGAAGGACTTCAATCTTCCGAAACATAACGAAATCGACACCAAAAACCTCTATGTAAGCGCGATCCCGCAGTGCGATGCCAGGATGCTCTGAGCTTGATCGTATGCTAATCTTGGAGACAGGTCGTCAAAGCTTGCCAGTCGCTTACATCCCGTGGCTATCTCAAGACCCAATTTTCGTGGCAATGGTACTATTACACCTTGACTCCTGAAGGCCTCGATTATCTCCGCGAATGGCTCCATCTCCCCGCCGAGATTGTCCCAGCCACCCACATCAAACAGCAGCGCTCCCACGCCCCTCCCAAGGGTATGATGGGTGGTGACGATCGTGAGCGTAGACCCGGCGGACGTGGAGGCCCGCGTGGAGATCGTGGCGACCGTGAGGGTGGGTACAGGAGACGTGACGCTGGTGAAGGCAAAGAGGGCGGCGCACCTGGGGAATTTGCGCCAACGTTCCGTGGTGGATTTGGTCGGGGTCGTGGCGCGCCACCGTCTTAGGGACCTGTCAAGTCATTGATTGTATGCTACTTGTTTGATGGCCTGGAGGGGTAGACGGTAGCGTGTCTGCCCGAGTGAGAGAAATTGCTGGAGGTGCTTTGGTCGAAGGAGGCAGATGACACTGCGATCTGACAACTGTGTGACAGCAATCAGATAATTACTTCATTGAACACGCAGCCACTGCCTCGAGCGCTCCCAGTTACTGCCATATATCTCACACGGTCCGCACAAGCCTTCAGCCCAGTGGCTAGATAATACCTACAGGTGATGCTCTAGATACATACCGCGGGTTCGGTGAGTCATCGTAAGGCGTATGGCCCCCATCCCAGTGCACCCTTACAACTTGAATCTCTCCAAATACACCCAGTGAACATAATTCCTTTTCGGTTAGCGAAGGCCTATGTTACAGTTACAGTACTATTCACCCACGCTATTTCTGTTTGCTGATCAGACTGCAACTATCTACCCCTCTCGGCTCTGAGCCGATCGTATCGCAGCACGGCACCCATCAACACCTGAGCGCCATTCGCGCAATCTTCCGGCGAGCTATATTCCGCCGGGTTGTGAGATACACCATCCCGACACGGAATGAAGATCATCGATGTCGGAGCACGCTTGGAGGTGAAGACCGAGTCATGGCCGGCACCCGATGTCATCCTTTGCACCAGCGAGTCCGCTACTGGCCCTAGGAGAGTTCTCGCACTCTGCTCGACGCATTGGATACACTCTTCGTCGAATTTGATGGCTGTACTGGGAGCATCCAACCGCCATCCCACTGTGCATGCTTTGCCTTGAGTACCGCCTTCGTTGAGACCCCCGACATCTTCACCTGCGGCTATTCCCGCAAAATCGTGTTTCAACTCCTCTTCCATTCGGAGTAGGCGTGTGTCGTCACCCGTTCGGATGTCCAGGCTGAATCGAACGGTTCCAGGGACCGTGTTCGTACTTCCTGGCTGCAACGTCAGGATGCCGGTACTGGCCAAGCACGAGTGCTTGGTCGCTAGACGGTGCGAGTGGAGTATCATCTTCGCAGCCGTCAACATGGCATCGGAGCGATTCGAAAAATCAGTAGTACCCGTATGGCAATCTTGACCCCTCACCGTGACCGTGTGCCACCGGTATGCTTGCACCTGGGCGACTTCCAGAGTCAACATCAAAGTTCTCGGTCTATGAATTTAGACGAGAGGTACTTGCCCCTTCTACGGCACCAATCTTCTTGGAAGAGCTCTCGAGAATTGGCCCCTGTTCTGGTGGCATGTATTGTTAGCATTGTAATGTGTGTGCCGTAGGTACCTCACAGCAGTTGATATCCTCCGCAATACCAATCGTACTTGGTCGAGACCCTACTAAACTCACTGCCTTGGTGGAAGACTCACCGATATGTAATTCAAAGTGCGCCTGGATGGTCAGTTCTATGAAATGGCACAGTTGAGAACCATAACCCACCGCTATTGGCATGGCTTCATAGCTTGCTTCCATATCACCAAGATAACCGATTCTTTCCAGCTCCTGCTTCATCGTCGCCGGTCCTCCACCAACTTCTTGCAAGTTGTGCGCTCTTTCTAGCGGTATCTCTCCAGCCCAAACTCCGGAAGACACCATCGATATTGGGAACCGAGCCCCTTCTTCACTACGACCGGTCCTCAGTAGCCCTCTCGGCACTGCCCACAGGTTGCCGCTTACTTTGTCCAATTGATCACACCGACCGGATACTCAGTCTCTATCTTCTCCTCTTCCAGCACCTTGAGCATCTCCACACCAGCGCATACGCCCAGGATGCCATCGTATCTTCCGCCAGTGGGCTGAGTGTCCAGGTGTGAGCCGGCGAACGTAGCCGGCCCATCCCTTCGCCCGGGCCGGATGGCAAACATGTTACCCATGGCGTCAACATGCACCTGACAGCCCAATAACTGGGCACTCTCTTTGAATGAGTTCCGGGCCTCGAAGTCGGCATCGGAGAGTGACAGTCGTGACATTCCCGTCTCCGTAGGTGCGCTGTAGTCCAATCAGCCATCTACGCTCATCTGCAAGCGAATACGGTATAAGATCTTCAAGTTCAGATCCTGACCCGTGACGACATCCACTCAATTGAAGGGGGCTATCTACATACTCTCCCCAACGGGCACCTTGTCCCCATTGACAGCCGTGATGTAAATCCTTCATCAGCCTGTCCTGATTTACTCGAAGCCCTGACAACTGCTCATCAGACATAGCGGCTGTTGCCAGCGCACGTTGCGGGAGGATCCCAAGCACCCCATGTCCGAGGGGTTTTAGGGCAAGACTTCTTCGAAAGGTAGCGCTTTGGGACCAACAGCGGACAGCTCCCTGCATATTTCTGCCTGCGAGGAAACCTCTAAGCACAGGACTGGCCATTCTGAACTCTCAACAGTAACATGGAGAGGTCTCAAGTGTCACTGACAGTAACGTCAACTTCATCTCGACCACCTCTTTGAGTTTACCAGCCGGCACATCAAAGACCGAGGCATTGTAATACAACGTGCAAAAGACACACTGGGGGAGTAAAACTACGTGTCCTTTGTAATATTACAACACCTTCGTGCACTTCGCTCGAGTCACGACAACGGGCACTCGTAATAATACCAGGAAGGTACATACCTTGGGGAGCAATTAGCCTGAGAGGAATCTTCGATGTCTACCTACAGGTACGGACTTTGAGTCTACCCAGACCTTAAATCTATTGTGGAATCGGAAGACAAGAGTGCAATTGGTTCTTCGTGACTCCTCAAGCGGCTGCAAGGTTCACCGTAGACTACAGAACGCATGTGGCCAAAGACTTCATGCTTTGTCCTGCCCAGTACCCAGACATCCATCTAACTCAACCTATCTGAGACCAAAGCCCTCACTTTCATTGATGGCTCGAGAGACCTTTTGTACTAATTTCTCCCGCGATGAATACTTATACAGACCAATAAGATTGAAGCATGTCCGCGCCACAGGAAACCTCTCGCAGTCGTCTCCAAGACAAACAACCTTGATGATAAGGTTTGCTGCCCCCATCGCTGGGATGCGGTCGCTGCCCGTAATAAAGCAGAGTAGCTTCCGTTTGTTTCTGGAGTTCATGACTTCGAAGGAATCCCAGAACCAGGTGATCACAGGTTCCAGTTCAGCAGGTTGATCTCTCCCCCAGGCTTCATACACAGCGACAGCCCGCAGCGAGGCGGTATCAAGAGGTTCGTCGGAACCCCGAACCAACAGCTCGATTTCATCTGGGCGAAAGAGGGAAAGGGCATTGCCGCCACACACTGTATAAAAGCCCCTCTTGAATGGCTCATACTGCCTGGCCACCGCCGTGTCCAACAAGTAATGGACATACATGTCAACGAACTCTCGGCGATTGCTGTTTGTGACCGGTTGCGTTTCCCCCTTCGGGCACAGAGGGATTTGCAAGATCTGACCATAACACTCGACTTCAGCCACGAAGTCTCTGCAGAACGTCGTCTCAACATCACCTTCGAATTCGAGCAGTTGCCGTAGACCGTGGGCCAACGCGGGTCTGAATTCACCGAGATCTTCAAGTGTGTGCTCTAGCTGAGGCCTATGGGACGGCATTACGGGCACATTTGACGTCGGCGCAGAGGCGAGTAGTTTCTTGAAGGCAAAAGGCGGCAAGGCAACGTCGAGAATTGTAGAATTGTAGATTGCAAGCCCGAGCACCACACCAACCAAAAAAAACTGGTCAGAAGTTTCGAAGCAGTGCGGATTAAAGTAACAGTATCTTGAATCCTCGTCGTAGCAAAACAGACCTACCCGGAATGTAAGTTGGAGACATTGCCCTGTTCAAGCTTGGCGAAACAAACCGTGATGCGGATCGAAGACTTCCCTCACTAAGAGCAGAAACCATTCCTTGCGTAAGCCGCCGGCGTCTACCCCTTCTTCTCCGAGAAACTCGATCTTCAAGCTTTTCTTGATGTCTTCCTGGCCAGAACTTACGTTTTCGCTGATGCCTCGAAGACTATCCTCAACGAGGCAGTCTCGTCTGATCCTGAGTGCAAGGTATTGACTAATCGCTTTTCGGCCCATGATACTATGGAAAAAGGCCTCTCGAGCTTTAACTTCCATCTGACGACGAGCGTCGTATTCCAAGATATGAATCTTAGCCCATATAGAGTAGAAGAAAGGGTACTGGCAAAACGTGAACTGTCTTCTTCTTGATTCCCACGCTTCGAAGTCCGCAATGATATCGGAATAGTCTAGAAGAGTATTGTAGAAATCACTCGTGGGGACCTGCTGACCATGTGTATGTCCGCGTTGGCAAGCAGCGATGCTCGGACTGTGTGATGCTTCAAGGGCTGCATACCTAGCTCTCATGGTGCCACGACTGACATTGGCTGAGAAGAGCAGGGACATAACCCGGGCGGCGGCTTTGAGTTGCCAATCCTCACTGTACACAACAGTCTTAGTTTTTCCATCACCGCTTTTGGAAGGCCCAGCCACACCCAATGCCGCATGCAACTGAGCTGTATTACTAATCCCGAGTCCAGGGAGACTTGGTATTAACTCTGTCGTATGACCCTGAACGCTACTGCGCTTCCGATCGTGTTGACGCGTCAAGCGGTAAGTGACGAAGCTGCCTATCAAGTCCACCAGTCTCCGAAACTGACTCTCGGAGAAACGCGAGAACCAAGCTACAAGGTAGCAATGGCATTCGTTGGGTAGGTTGGCAAGCAGACCAACAATTCTCTTGAGGATTCCAGAGTGCTGTCCTGGTCCAGGACCTTTCACCTCAAACAGCCTCTGATCTTTCACGCCGTTCGCACTCGATGCATGTAGCAGAGGATTTGCAAGGAGGATCAGTAGGAATCGACTATCCTTTGGACTCTTTAGTGGACGTCCTGGACGCTTTAAGATGGCCTCTGTCGCTTTCATCAAAGCGCGCTGGACGTGTAATCTCGCTTGCGTCAGATCTGATGCAATGTTACGTAGCTCTTGCTGAAGAAACTTAGAGGTACTGGTTAAAAGCAGCCCTTTCTCAGTCTGGCTCTTCAAGAGCCGTTCCAACGTAGATTCCCAAGAGGAACCGGCTTGATTGACGACTTGATAGAAGCAGTCCAGCTCCGCCCAGTCGATCGCGGGCACCTTCAAACTCCGACTCGACCTGGGGCCTTGACCCACCCGTTGGGAGTGATTGCGCTGTGGTCGTCCTCCAGTCCACCACGACCCATTCTCCGCAAAGTCGCCAAGCAAGAGTGTCTTCGCATCCACTCCAGATATGAAAGGTCGCTCAGGATGAGGCGTCTCGTCGTTCACGCGGGCATGCAGTGTCATGGGGTTGCCCTCACTGACAGACCTGACCAGCGTTGGAGGCCTCGGAAAGGAGAACGACGTATTGATGCAGGCAAAGGACCCAAAGCTAGTTGCAATGTAATCCTCTAGGGGCCTGAATATCGAGTCCGCCCGTTGCAGCTTCACCTTCGACGACCTAACATCCATACCTCCACGCGCAACAAGGTTATGTGGAGGTGAGGGCCAGGTCAAAGGTATTTGAGGGTCGGTCTCTGATCCGCTCCGTTGCTGATGTTCTGTCGGCCTAATCTTTGCTCTCACATCCGTCGTATGCGAAACTCTTCCTCTATCGCCCTGTGCCGTAAAACCCAGGGCATGCTCTCCTCTTGCGGAGGTGTATAGTACATGGTTTGGGGTGTCTGCCGTCAGTGCTGACCTTGATACCGCACTCACTGGCTGACTTTGTATACCGCTATCACTGCTCCCATTCTGTGGAGGTGTCTCGCCTGCTCTTTGAGATAAAGAATTTGAGACGCAGATCTCGCTGCCGGCGGTTATATGGTCAAGGCGCGCTCCAAGGTATGATACAACACAGTCCTCGATGATGGATTGAGCCTTGCTTAGTGAGAGTGCGTTGTCTGCTTCATAGACAATCAGCGTTCGTAGACACTACTTCATAAACCGTTGGTCACCTTTGTCAAACGCAGGCAACACAGCGGAATCATCCACCTGTGGAGCGTTGACTTGTCTGCTTTCAAAGCAGGTTGTGGCAATTGGCTTGAGGTCATTGATCATTAAGCAGATTGTACATCTGAAGACTTTGAGGTTTTTTGGCCATCGCACCAAGGAATTGCATGTCATGCAGTGCCCTGTCGTCAGGTCTGTGTCCGTGGATTGCGAATGCTTCGTGTGAGCGGTTTTGGAGAGGCGTCTCCCCGGATTTCCATGCCCCAGTTCCCCGTGTGCCGCATCGTTCGACTCGGATGCAGTCGCGTTTGCCTCCGCGAGTCCTTTCCTCCCCTCCCTTTTTATTCCCTTGATGATGGAAGGTAACCTGTGACTGATGGAGTGGCCGTGTCCAGATCCGTCTTGTAATGGAGCAGTGCTAGACGATGCGCGTGGAACGAGCGATGGCTGCGAGCTTGATGTGCCATAGGACTCCGATGTGTGGACGTACGTGGTGTCGCCTGGTTGCTGCCGACGCGATGATCTTCCGATGCCCGAGTGTTCGGGTGTGGAAGGAAGCAAGCGGGCCGACCAAGAAGGCATCGAAACGGCAGTTTGTTACCTGTACGGAGTCATCAATCAGAATCGGTCTTGAAAATATCATGCAAGACAAGATCCGTGGGTAGCTCAGGGCTTACGAATTACATGGACTATAAAATATATCTTTGAACAAACCCACAAGCACCCGATGCTTTGCGACGAGCTGAGGGGTGATACACTGCGACTTTCCCGGCACAGGGCGTGTCGAAGGTACAACACAAGATTTACAGCGCGTGGATCAGAAGTTGAAGGTTAAACAGACTTGCGCCTACCACGGTTGATAGACACTGGCAATGCTAAGAGGGATCTGATCGAATTAGGAAAGCACGAAGGGGAAGGTTTGATGGCTCGGCGAGGCTGACCTTGAGCAAGATGAGCAAGGCGTCACAATACGTCAAGGGAGGCTGAACATAAGCAGCTTTAATCATCTCGGTTGGTTCATCTGCCTAACTTGCCAGTTGCTTTGTGACCATGTCTGGCCACCCTCCTATAAGAAGAGGTACAAGAAGTGCACAACCCTCTGCAAGGTCCATTCGTAACCCCTTGTAGATGTGGCCGAGTGATTGCTCCGTCCCACCGAAAGTAGAAGAGCCAGTCCAGAAATTGACAGCTCAACGATATCTGAAATATGATTCCGTGTTGTGTCTCTTCCAAGTCTTTCTCCTCCCGGCGGTGGTTTTGTTGAACCGGTGCCCTTTGCCCAGACCACGAGACTTCTTACCGGTGGCAGTGAGACCTCGAGCTTCACGATGCTACCTAAGAGTTAGCCGGCTGCTCAAGTAGTATCCAAGCAGGGCGGATTGTTTCCGTACCTTGTGAACCGGTTTCACAATCCAATTGATACGAGGATCGCGACGAATGGCCTTATGCTGTGGATCCACTAGGATGACTTCAAAGTATTTGTAGGTTGAGTCTTGGTTGATCCAGTATGAGTTCAGCACCCTAAGATTGGCGCAGCGGCGGCCCACACGCTCTTCGGCCGTAGACTTGAGCGAGCGCTGGTACTTGAGTTGATTGACACCCTGGTTGGTAGGCTTGCCTAACGAGCAGGAGCTATCAATATCGACTTCACGCGGAAACACTTTATGCAGCAGGCGGCTTTGCGGCCTTACCATAAGTTGCCCCCTTAGGTACTGGCCGCTTCCGTCCTCCTCTCCGCACACGGACACGATAGATCACATATCCTTGCTTTGCCTTGTACCCGAGCCGGCGAGCCTTGTCCGGCCGAGATGGCCTGGAAGCACGATGGATGACATTGAGTTGTCGGAGCTATATTGATGCACTCTCAGCTTAGTTCAACGAGTGTATAGCAAGACACTAAAGTGCCACCGATGGTCGTCCAACGAGGCAATTGTAGGAGTAGGTTGTCGATCCAAGGATCGGATCACCGTGCGGAGTTTCTCACCTCCCAGCAGCGCACACGCAGAAGGAAACGGAGTACATCAGATTGCTTCTTCTTCTGAAGCTCCTCGACGTACTTGAGAGCACCCATCTAGAGCGGAGCAAAAGAGCAACGTTAGCTTTCGGTGCGCATTAACGACTGAAGTGATCAAAATTCCATCTACATACATTTGAGGCCCTCTTGGGTGTTTTGTGTTGTTGTCCGTTATTCGTTCGTTGTCTCTGTTGTCGTGGTAGTCAAGTTCTCTTGGAGCTACCTTTGCGGACGGGAAAGGAAAGTTTGTTGTGTGTTCGGTTAGACAAGCGAGCTTAGCGTTCTGGGACTTAAGCCCTAAATAGGAAAATGTACCTACTTGTACCTCAAGGTCCCTAATGATAGGATTCAATGCCTACCGTAGGTAGCTAAGTTACCATGTGCACTTGCAGTAGATATAGGCACCTTTGCGCACTACGACGACGCGAAGAGTCTCGAGATATACGTGTGCTACAAATGAGAGCCTAAGCCTTAGCATAAAAAGGCGGAGCTTTCTCACCGGGTCCTCGGAGAAAGGAGAAGCCATGTTTATAATACAGATTGTACTTGAGCTGATGGCTATCGTCTGGGTTGCTACACAATCCGAATGTTACCACTGGCTGCCTTGGTCAGAGACAGCGTCAGACACCTCATTAAGCTCAGCATTGCAGATAGGGTGATGTGGAGGTTTACGCGGACCCAGAGATCATTCTGGACTATAAGGCGGCAGTGGACGCAACAAGGTTCAGGCTTCTGATAGATTTTCACGAAAGCATGAAGACTAGAAGTTTAGCTAGAGACCTAGAAGCAATGAGCAAAAATGCAATGACAGCAGTAAACCGGATCATTATCCAAATTCCCTCGTATGTCAGAGGTCCCCTCGTCCATGAGTATCTAGATCCCCGCAATCTAAGTACAGATGACAGTAAGGAACCATCAAGGTACTCCCTCGAATCGTGCAGTCATCAGCGGCGTCAGAGTCTGTAGATCTTAACGTATAAGAGCTGGTATCGAAGCGAACCGAGGGGTTCAAACACCAGTAAAAGCAAGCGTGACCTGTGCGCCACGTAAGACCGAAAGTCTATATCTTGCTGAGAGGAGTGAAAGCCCACGTCGCCAAAGGACCGAGTGTCTTAGCCGTGTCGTAAACCCCTCTCTTAAGACTGATACAATTAAGGAAGGCTATATTTGCGAAGTAGAAGACCCGTAGAGACGGTGGTAGGTGGCATGATCTACTGTGGAAATGCGTGACTTGCAACACGAGCAGCATGTCTTTCGGTGTATAACCATTATAAGAACCGTTTTCGCGGCGAGTGTTCCAGTGATATCTTCGGTTGCGTGTGCATATAATGTTTCAGGCACCGATCGGCCCGGTTTGCAGATTGGCTCTCCCGTCCTCTGGATTTCCAGCTGTCTTGACGGATGCTTCGGTATACGCAAGTGAGAGCTCCTCCCATGAACGTCCGCGCCAGATTCGTGATGACTGCCGCATTACAACCCGAGTGACAATCCCTGGAAATTGCCCACCCAATCGGTGCCCATGGGATGCACCCCTCTCATCCCATTCTCATTCTGGCCAACGCTAGTAGTGTACTCGGATAGGCCGGAATCAACAATGCCGTAGTTGGCGGGATTGAAGGTGGGCAGAGGATCCATTTGGAGCTGGTCGCCCTGGAGATATTCGCCCATGCTAAGGACAGGCTGGCGGAGTGCCTGGCTAAATTGCTGATAGGGTTGGTTGTAGACATGTGCCATGTCCGCAGTCCTGGCCGTTGGGAGAGCCGCATTTCTGTCGAAAGGCTGGCCGAAGCTTCCGTGAGACGTTCGAGAGGCGCCAAGACCTCCATATGCTAGGTGCTCCTGTTGCTGCTGGCGCCGTTCGGACGGACTGGCCCGACCGAGCCTGAGCGCACCGGGTCCAATCCCGCTCGGCGGCTGAAGGCCGGCAGTTTGAGTGGCGAAGGAAGCCGGGTTGATAGCGGACATCCAGATGCGTGTCTTGTAAATCTTGAAGAGATCGGTCACAAGTGAATTGAAATTGATATAGGCATCCGCAAAGTAGTAAAAGGTGAGCTTCTTCCAGTCCCTAGATGGCGTTCAGCTAGTACCCCCCCATGCAACGTGCGAAACTCACATCTGAAACTCCGCGTCCAGAATCTCCATATTCAGCCGGTGTTCGACGACCTTCTGCTGGCAGACCCTTTTCGCCTTAGCCTCGTTACCCTCCTTATCTCTCAAGGACTGTATCTCATGATTCTGTGCCAAGCGTTTGATCAATTTCGGTTTCAGTTCACTGGAAGGTGCTTCTTGAGTGCCTTGATGCCCAAGGGGGCCCATGCCCCCAACAGCGCTCCCGTGGGCGCCATCAGATGCAGCTGCCAGGTCATTCGCATCAAGCGCGTTAGTGAACCCGTTTTGACCCTGCCGAGAAAATACCATCAGCCACTTGTAGTGCTCCTCCGCATAATGCTCCTTCAACTCCTTCGCCCTCGACCATGTCACGTTCTCGTGCGCAACTGTGCCCAGGTCCGTACCGCGATCCGCCTCGACAATGACCAAGTCACCCGGCTTAACCTGGAGGCCTGTTCCTTCTTGAATGTAAAAGACGTCGGACCGAGAGCACTTGAAGGTGACCACGTAGAGAAGCTGATTGTGGTAGGGTTGGGACATACCCACATGTTGCCGGCCATATGGACTTTGCATCACGTACGCTTGATGGAGAGTGGGAGGTATCGCGGACGGGGAATGGACGTCGCCACCCCGTTGAGAGGGGTCCATGCCGGAGAAGTAGGATGCTGCGTAGTTGCGGGCGCGTAAATGCTCGAGCTCTAGTGCTTCTTCCTCGAAGCCATGACGCATACGAAATTGGGCATACTCACCATGATCGCCCTGGGAGCGGCGGGCCTTGCCGTCGCCATACCTTCCGGCATCCTCACCACCACCATACTCGGGTCTCGCATCCGTTCCGGGCACACCAGCATGTAAATCGCCAACAGAGCCAATCGAACCGTGACGGGTTGTAATATCGGCGAACGAATGACGTCGACTCTGTGGGGAATCGCCGAATCCACCGAAGCCAAGGGAACTCTGCCAATGGCCTTTCTTGACGCTCTCGAGTTTGCGATTTTCAGGAACTCCAGAAGCGATAATCTGCCTCTCTATATCAGCGCCGTACTCGCTGAACCGCCTACCAGATAGACCACTGCTTCCCAAAGATTGAAGATCGATTGACTCATCCATCTCGTCAATCGCGTAGCTAGTCTGTTCTGGTAGGCTTCCCGGGAACCGATGGCTGTTGCCGCGGGATCCAGTGCGGTGCGGAGAGCTTGTAACGGCTACGTTGGCGGTCGCTAGGCGCCCCGGAAAGTGGGAATGATCTCCGTGGTTCGCGGCTACTTGCCGGAGCACGGCGTTTTCCATGGCGAGGTGCTCAATCGTCCGAGCCTGAGCCGACGTAAGCTGAGCGCCTTCCTCCGACCCGTTGGTACTCTCGTCGTCATCGTCAACCTCCCGGACACGACCCAGCACTCCTCCGTCGTGCAAGGTTTCCCCGAGCATGCTTGGACGAGACGGCCTATGGTGCAGACCCGAATAAGACCCTCCATTTCTGATGCGGCCGGAGTAGTAAGCACTTGAGACATTCGCGCCTGCATTGGAGGACTCTGGGTCAAGCTGACCGACCGAGTAAGACTGCGAGCGGTACGTCTTAGGAGTCGGGTGCAAGGGGATCGGGAAGGGGATCGCCGAGTCCCCCGTGTGCTCTCTGCTGACAGGTGGACTCAACAAGGGCTCATCCCCGTAGAAGAAACTCTGCCCAGGGGAAAGCGCAGTGGTTGGCGACGGTAGCACTTCCGTCAGGCGTGACGGTGGCTCTTTGCGCGCATCTATGTTCCAGATGGCGCTACCCCAGGGGAAGGAGGTACTGTTCGAGTGACCGCGGCCAACATTCGATGTCGCCGCAGGTCCAGCAGTATTGCTCCAGGAAGTCTGGTCAGCCGAAGGCGTTGCAGGATGAGAGCTCGCTGGGGAGTACGAGCCACTCCCCGCAAAGGACGCTTTCCTAGGTGGCATGGGCTGCACTTCGTTCAGCCACGAGGAACGGCGTCTAGGCTTCGAGGCTTGGGGTACCGAGATCGAAGAGCGCTGGTGATGATGATCTTGTTCGTCATCCGAAGAAGCCAAAGCCTCGGAGTCTGGCGTTGAGCGGCGCACATTGTGCCGGGCTTTCTCCAGCAGGATGGAGGAATTTGCACCAGTAAAAGCGCTGAACGACAACCGTGCCGATGGTGCGGTTTGCGATGAAGGTTTGTATGCTGAGGCCATGCTACTATCGTGTCTACCCCGATTCGACACTGGCGTGCTTTGATATTCAGTAGACGACCGTTCGACCGGCGATTGAGGAAGCTGCTGAAACCTCAGACTCGACTTAGTCTTGGTTCATATGGACTTGCTTTCCCGACAGCAGTGCAGTCCAAGATATTACAAAGTAGGTCCCAAAGCAGTCAACGATCGCTTCAACTTGAGGATTTCTAAGATGCGTCTGTTCTCGTTGTCTCGAAGGAAGCCTGAATGCTGCAAGCAAACAAGAGCTACCCCCGATGAGCTCACCGTCAGCCTGGCTGAGCTCCTGGCAGTGTCGGAGGACACACGTTGAATGTGTGTATGGTACTGTATTCTGGGCCTTTGATCGTAATATTGCCGACTGAATGAGGCTACAGGTCGCTCCGATGAAATCGATGCCTGCACTTACACTATACCCTTACCGGCTGGACCGGGGAATAAACGGCGACGTACTGGAGTAGGTGCCAATGTTCGCGGGGCCCTCAACTCAAAAGTCAGCTTATTGAGCACAAGAACCAATGGCTGCCGTAGTAAAGCAGCAGCCGCTAGAGAAGACAGCACTGAGATGTGTGGATGGACAGGTGAAGATAAAGAGAAGTAGTGGCAAGTAAGCTTAGGTTCTCGTGACCAGCCTTGGCGTTGACACCATGTGGAGTGAATGCAAAGCTAGGTTGCAAAGCCCCCAACAGCGAAAGCGCTTTCAGCCAAGGCTTCGTTCGCGCACGGCTACAGAGAGAAAACAGAACGCCGAATTGTGACGTTGGCTGAAAAGAGCAGCAGGGAAAAGTAGATCTCGTGGCTCACGACAGAGGGTCTTCCGTGGTTATGTGCATATGTACCCACATTCAGACTGATCGAGGTCTCGAGGAGGGACAGAAGACCGCATGTGTCAAGTTTCGCTTTTGGGCAGTAATGGTGTAACGAAAGAGGTCCTCGGTGGGATGGGTTGAGCGTACCACAGATTAAGCAGACTCGTCTGCGTATTGATATCTTGAGGAACAATCTTCTTGGCAGATTCACGGTAGGAGTCTATAGCGCGGTAAGTCAACGCAGACACTTGCCAGGACAGCTCAGGGACGCTCACAGTGCGCGTAACGTTGTTACGGAGACAAAAATTTCAATGGATGGCAGGAACCCTCCGCAAGGGATTTCTAGTGACTAAAGTGGCTACAAGATCTATCACAAAAGAATTCAGCAAATGATTCGGAGCATATGAAGCGCCCAATGTTCTTGGCCACTTTGCAAGAAAAAAAATTCCTCGATAATTCCAAGCGGTGATGAACGGTGGAGCGCCAACTGCGCCACCATCAAGTCAGCGATTATCTGGCACTCTGGAACCACGGTAAGATTGTTGTCGGCGGAGACTTCCTGGCCGGGAGCATTGAGATGAGCGGCATCAACGTTGTGAATACTTCTGTTATGAAACGATGATGATCGTATCAATTTCCCAGAGCGTCTCGGTCTCGGCCCCAGTGGACACCACGACGCTAAGTTCGACCGGGCTGGAGGCTGATCTGACGATGCCACCAAGCTGCGCGCAAGGACTTCTCTTACCTAAGTACAAAGAAGCACGTATATACCCCAGAAAACCTGATATATCGAAAGTGATCGTGGCGACGAAGTCCTTTTGATGACTATAAATTGCAGACGACGGTAATAAGGCCTACATTTCAGTTAGCGTACTACCTCACAGGTTGGTTTTCAGAGTCGTACTCAACAGCAGGATCTTCGGTGGCGTGTTTTCGTATATCCCACTCACAACCTGGCGTGAAATATGGAGTCGACCTGAAACTTATAATGTACTGAGGACTTTTGTGCGCAATCAACCACGGCGCAATGCCATCCCCGACAACACCGTCCGTTGGAGGACCTTGTTCTCCGAATTGGCCCAGAGGCGTGAGAAAGACCCCGGGGTCAGTTGACAGAGGAGAACGGCGACACAACCTATTGCTTCGGCAGGAGGCAGAGAGAGCGAAGGGGGGGGCGAGAGGGTGATGGAGAGAGAAAGAAAGGAAAAAGGAAAGCAGGCGGGCGATAGCACTGTGGATCGACAATGACCAGATTGGGCGAACAGGAGCAGTCGGGCAAGGCTGATCAGGCCGTCAACGACGAAGGGAGTATTTGTCTTCCTACTGCCTATATGAAGACGAAAATGAAAGACAACAGAGACCGGAGGTCACAGTGGTTGAGAGGCAGACTGAGATGGAGACGGGAAGGGAGAAAGGTGTTTGGACAAAGGTGTGGGACGAAGCTGCCACTACCTGACCTTAAGGTACCTTCCAGGTTGCCTTACCTTAGTACTGTCATGTCATGGTCGAGTTTTGGGGCAGTGAGCTTGGCCAAGATGTGTGGGCTAAGGAAGGGTAACTAAGGTACGTAAGGTACCTTAACTAAGGTAAGGTAGAGGGGGAACAACCGGAACATGGGCAGGCACTCGAGGAAAAAGGTTTCAAGAGAACGTGGAGAAAAAAGAGACTTGCGGCAGGCTTGATCAATCACTTGGGTTAGGTAAGGTTCTGTGAGGTAAGATACTGTAACATATTGGTATTCAAATCCACAGTTGGGTACCTAACGTTACAGTACGGATACCTTATCCACACTTACAATAAGAATACCCTCACCTTGACCCAATCCTCACTTCTGACAGATATTCATAAGGTAGTCTACCTAATGTTGCTGGACTTCTCAAAAGTCTCTTATGAAGGTAATAAGGAAGCTGGTATTGATATTGTACCAAGAGAGAAAACTCACCGAGTTCCTTTGTGTGATAAAGAGTACAGAATGCCTTGCTACTGTACAGCAAGACCTCACTGTACTGTACCAGGTACCTTATCTAAGGTACCTTAACAATCCGGTGGGGTGGAGACTGGCTAAGTTAGCATGTGGCGGGGTCGCGCCAGCTCCGCGGTCTGTGGTAGCGCATCACCAGGAACCCTGAGTACTTATCTTACCTAAGGTAATCAATAATTAATGTGTCTGGCTCTCGTTCTAAAGGCGGAGCCTTGAGCGCTGTATAAAGGCACATGAAACTTCCCGTACCTGAGGTAAGGTAAGGTACCTAAGGTAGTGTTAGTACCTAAGGTACCTAGGTACCTAGTAAAAGGTGCCAATATCAAATGCTGCTTTTCCTCCATACCTTAGAGTACTGTACTGTACTGTACGCAAGGTAATAATTAATAATATACTGTAGCATACATCATACTTACAGATCTTGCTTTTCTCCCCGGTCATGATTTCCGGTAGGCTGCCCGAGGCACTCGGTACCTTACTCGATTGGAACTTATGGAATACCTTACCTTGACTACATACGGTAACTTACCTTACCTGCTAGGTAGTCAGACACTCCTGTAAAGGTAAGGTAAGGTCTCAGCATCAATATAGGACGTAAGGTAAGCAGCTGCTCGTATCGAAACTGGTAAGGATCTTAGGGCTTCAACTCCATAGGTACCTTATATATACATGTTAGGTACCTTAGGTACGTCGAAAGACTGTCAATCGTAAGGTAAGGTACTTCGTACAGTAGTACCTACTGTAGTTGATCGCTCTTGAAAGGTCATGGTGGAATGATGTTCAAGTTAGGTCGGATTGATATTATTTATTAACGTTATTGTTATTACAGTATTATTATTGATTATTATTATTGGCGACTGATGTTTGACAGTAGTTGACTTGAACCACAACTGACGAAGCCACCATCGCCGATCGTTTATCACCCCACCATGACCATCTCATCATCTTGCTACCGTACCCTCAGAGTACCTAAACTATACCTGAGAGATACCTGGTGGAATAGGGTTAGAAGAGAGCCCGGGCCTCTGGTGGGATGCTTTCGGCGGGGATGCAAGTAGTGCGGGGTTGGGGATCTTCAAAATCACATGTGCCTTGTCCTGTCGCGCCTCAGGTGTAAAGTAGCAAGAACGGCTGGCCGGCCGAATGATTGGCTGGCTGGCTGGCTGGCTGGCTTTGGTGCTCAGGGAAGTCATTACTGCGCCAGCTGTGTGTTACGGACAGGCCTACGCTTCTTCGGTTCTTCGAACGTCGCACTTCCCATGCTGGTCGGTCTTCGCTGATCTTTCTTTGCTGATGACTCTGGAATGCCCGGAGACACTCACCGGTGGGCCTTGACTCGAACAAGGTCAGTGCCTCGCTGTCGTGCGGCCCCCCGCACCCACGATCTGGAAAAGAAGTCACGGTCTGTCACGGAGATGCGAGTCGAATTGCTCAAGCCGCAAACTTGTCTAACCTACTGTTGCTCGCCCTGTCGAGGGACTGGGCTCTGCGCCCTTCTGAAGCTTGAGCTTCTCCTCGAACTTGGCAAACTCCTTCATGGCAATCTCTTCTTCCTGATCGAGAACTTGTGTGACCCCTTGAACTTCTTCGATCTGCGCCGGGAGTGACACGTTAGCCTGTACGTTCGTGCCAGGGACCGCTATGACGTGCTCCGTCACTCACGTAATGCATCAACATGCTCTCAATGCCATTCTTCAACGTCACCGTGCTTGAGTCGCAGGTCCGACAAGCACCTCGTAACTTGAGCAACACGTTCCCCTTCTCAAACCCTCTGAACTCGATATCCCCGCCATCCTCCTGGATGGCCGGTCTGATTCGTGTCTCCAGTAACTCTTTGATCATTCCGACCACCTCGCCGTCGTTCTCGTCGTATCGGAGAGTGTCCGGAGCGGCGCCCTCTTGCCCACTTTCCGAGGACGTGTCATCCACCGTGTTGACAATCTGTTCTCCAGACGTGACAGCTTCGGTGATGAGGCTGAACACCTCCGGTTTGACGTGGGCCCACCGTGCATCCGAGGCCTTCGTGACGGTGATAAAATCGAGTCCATAGAAGACCGAAGTGACGCCGTCCACGTTGAAGAGCTTTGCGGCAAGAGGCGAAGGATGAGGAGGCGCCAGGGTAGACCGCGGGCTGAGGTACTCGAGAAAAGGCGACGATAGCCCGGGAGGGAGGACGGGATGATTGGGCAGGAATTTCAATGCCTTCTTTGTTGTCAGCGAGGCTGCAATTAAGTCAGTCTTGTCTTCGATTACCTACTCACGTCGGCATTTGGAGTGTTCTCCGTCTGGATGAAGATGGTCCGCCCTCGTACCGCGACCGGCAGAGGAGAAGCTGTTCTATCATATGAGGGCTGAAGCTTCGGCCGCAAGCGAGCGGTCGAGGACGTGATCACTGGTGTCCTCGAGTGGTGGAGAGCTCTTTTCGGACGACTAGCAAGCCACACTGGGCTGGCCTTCCTTATCAAAGGTCGCGACTCGCCGATGGCACGTACAAGCGACTGTGTGGCAGAGCTTGATGCCATAGCCTGTTCCAGCTGCGACAATCTCTTGTTTGATTTCCAAAGTGTATTCTTACGACCCTGGTGAATGTCGCTACTGGTAAGCCTTCCGTTGTCATTACCCTGTATCTTGAGGTAGGTTAGGCACTTTGTGCCGAAGATCGCCATGTGGATGACGTAACTGTGATCAACAAAGTCAGGTAAGGTAGCTTAGGTAAGGTATTTGTATGTTTCTTTACAGTGCCAGAAAAACTCTGGTCCCGTTCAGAACACCCAAAAAAAAATAACATGCACTTGTTTTTTGACAGCTCAAAATCCTTAAAATACATAAAAACTGTAATTACTTCACAATCACAGTGTATACAGACATTCTGAGTATGCAGAATGATAAATTATATATAAATTTATTAAATCTATAATTTTTAAATATATCATTATGCAAATGATGTTGTTATTGCAGTATTTGATGAGTTTTACATACAAAATGCAGCAAAATCAACAAAAAGCTTAAGTTTTGTTACTGTTTCATCATCAAAATACACATTTTGGACAACTACACATACAATTATTTAATGATACAACTAAAAATTATAGATTTAATAAATTCATATATAATTTATCATTCTGCATACTCAGAATGTCTGTATACACTGTGATTGTGAAGTAGTTACAGTTTTTATATATTTTAAGAATTTTAAGCTTCTGCAACTTCTCTGTTAAGTTCTTGAGTGAAGAAGCAGTGTAGCTAGATGTAGAGAGAATGTAAACAGATATAAATTACTTTTTTTTTAATTTTAAATGCTTTGAGCATTTTTATCAGTATCATGTTCATTCTCTTTAAATGTGTTCAGAAATTTTCATGATGAGTATTTAGAAAAGTATTTCATCTAAGATGATGTTTTAAAGTGAAGTTGCTGTGTCTTGACTGCTGAAAAGTAAAAAAGATTGCACATATTTATAAGTTAAAACAGAGTTTAAGAATATTATAAAGATTATTTACAGCTATTTATGCATCTATTTTAAGTTTGACAGAGATTAAGAGCAATTCTAGTTTTAAATTTTTATAAAATAATTATTTATTATAATGCTTTATAATTCAATAAGCATAATCATTGAATTTTTTAAGTCTATCTGAACTAAGTTATAGTCTTTTAATTAAAGATATAATTTAAAAATCTTATTCATATTTAATAAAATTTAAATAGACAATAAATGCTTTTTATATCTTGCTTTTAATGTATATTCTATTTATACACTCTTCTATTTTTCACTTCAATTTCATTTTACTTGATCAAAATCTAAAATTAAAAGCTTACTATGTTTTATCTATAATAATTTATATAATCTGTCAGCATCAAGATCAATAAAGATCTTAATAAATACTTAAACTTCTTAAATTATTTTAATCATTAATGATCTTCTACTTAACATTCTTAATGCAAAATCTCTTTTATTGTATTATTTCAGCAATAAAAGCTCAAGAAAACAGTATTATAATTATGAATTTTAATTAAGATTTATTCATAATTTATTAAAATTATAAGATTTTATCTCAGTTACTTAATTCTGAAATATTCAATTCTGAATTATTCAATAAATACTAAATCAATCTTACTTTATTTACTGTTGAAAGCTTTTTCAGTTAATTACTAATTATTTAAAAGTTTTCTTATTAATTAGCTGTTCTTAAATAGTTTAGCTTTTAAATACAGAAATATTAATAATCTTTAATATTTAAATCATCATCACTTATTTCTTCAGCATTTAATTCTTACTTTTTCATATTTCAACACAATGTTTTGAACATATTTACTGATCAATTCATTAAAGATCATTAAGAAGCTCTTAAAGTATTTGCTGATCAATTATTATAATTTTGCTTCTTCATTCTTAACAGAATTCTTCATAAGACACTTAATATAAATTAATTTAGTCATTCATTTAACTTTAAGAATTTAATTTCATTATTGAAAGAATAATAAGTACTTGTGCTATCTATCTATCTAGTGAATCTAATGTGTCAACATTGACTGCAGTTAACTTAAGTATAGTTAGACTGATGACAGAAGCTCTGTCATCTAAGATTAAACTGAGTATGCAGATTGTTTATAGATTACATAAGTCAGAGTTAAGTTCAAGTATTGAGTTAAGTTAAACTAACTTTTATTTAGCTGAGTCAGATATAAGTTAACTTGACCTGATCTGTATAGAGTTATAGGTTTTTTGTGAGTTATATATAGTCTTAGTAAGCACATACACATGCTTACTAATGTATGTTTCTAACATGCACCTTCACAAAAAGTCATGATTTTCATAACTTATTCAGTAATATATCTTGCAACTATGTAATTTATCCCTATATGACTAGTTAAGATGTAATTTATTATGACTAATATATCAATAAGCTTTCACATTTTTGAGCTTTAGCCCTGATCTTACTCATAATGACTAGCTTAGAGTTCTCAGATTTAATCTGTACAGATATGAGTAAAGTTAATCTGTATACAAACTCAACCTGACCTGACCTGAACTCTAATGCAGATTCAAATCAAATGTACTTTTTTCTGACTTAACTTAACTCTACACTCAGTCTATCTAAGATAGAAGAAGACTCTGTTAGTTTTTTACATTAAAATTAAAGAAGTCAAGAAAGCAAATAAAGCACTGTACTTCTCAACACTTTCACTTAATGCATTCATATCTATTGACTCTCATTGTTGTCAAGTCTCAGCTAATACACAAAGCACTTAAACATTTGTCTTAACAAGAGCTTGATCAGTTCATCAACTATTATGTCTAGGCTGAGTGTCAGGGTCAGTAGCTTTAATAAGGTAGCTTTACTAATATTTTTATTATGAGAGTGTTTTGAGAGATTTTTACATGAAAATTTTATGACTAATAGATTACATCATTTTATAAAAGTTGTGAAAAT